>UEXM01001946.1_pt1 | contig 15738 bp, 16 predicted proteins | sample 1796661 | NCBI WGS metagenome assembly UEXM01 (sample SAMEA4772469, study PRJEB27181) | metagenome | reverse complement strand
TCGTTACATTTGTTGTTAGGGTTAATTATTCAATTAAGATAAGCAGACGTTATGATTTTTTATATTATTGGGTTAAGTACGCTTGTTATTATTTTGTGTGTGGCGCTTTATGTGATTTACAGCAATGTACGTAAGAGCCGAGTAAGAAAGTCAAAAGAATATAATGTGTTATTCGATAAAGACACCATCATTGATGATCTTATTGCTCAACTTAGCGAGAAAAACCAAACCCAAGAAAACCAGGAAAAAACAATTAAAGGCAAACAAGAGATCCTTGCAACATTTATAGATTTGCATCGATCGGGTAGTTTTTGTGCGCACTTAAGCGAACAAGAAATTACTTATTTTGTTAAAAAGAAATTAAACATGGAGAGTACTAAAAATGGATAGCGAGCAACAAGCCGTCGCAGAGGCAAAAAATACATCATTTATGGCACGTTTTGGCCGTCGTAATGTAATTTTACTAACATCCGTTGTTGTGGTGTTAGCAGTGATTGCAACATTAACATCGCAGGTTATTTCATGGAATGAAGCCGATGAACGGCTTGTTCACCAATCAGCTTTTACTGGTAATTTAACGGTAATAAACCAAGCTGGTCCTTACTTAAAAGCGTTTGGCACCACATCTGCCTATAAAAAAGTTATTTCAATTAACTTTACCGGCGATAGCAGTGCAACAGCGAGTGCCATTGTACCACTCATTCCTATTCGATTTTTAGATACGACAACTGGTGGCGCCAGAGGAGTATCACGTTTTAGATTACCAGGTAATGTACCGGCAAGTGAGTCGGGCGCTTTACGTGGATTATTAAAAATTCATGAAGAATTTGGCTCCCAAGAAACCCTGATATCTAATCTTTTAATGCGTGCCACTACAGAAAATGTAAAAGCGTCGGCACGTATGATGTCGGTTGAGCAACATTACTCAGGTGGTAATGGTCAATTAAGCCAAGATTTTTCTGATCAACTGACTAATGGCATTTTTGTTACTGAGCAAATTATTAGTACTGGCGAGCGTGACAAGTCTGACGATTTAAGCAATTTAAGTAAGCAACAACGCGTTACCATTAACATAAAGAAAGATGCTGAAGGTAAGCCGCTGCGTAATGCACCTATTTTAGGCTCTTACGGCATCACGGTGGTTGATGCGAGTATTATTGATATTGATTACGAAAATAAGGTAAATGCGCGCTTAGAGGCGCAAAAGCAAGCTGCAGCAGATGAAGCGCTTGCAAGACAAAACCTTAAAAAGGCAGAGCAACAAGCACGTACAGAAGTTGCATTAGGCGAACAAGCGATTGCAAAGCAAAGAGCTGAGTCTGAAAAGCTAAAAATTAAAGAGCAAATTGATGCAGAGCGAATAAAAGCCAATGCGATTATTTCTGCACAACAGCGTGTCGCAGTGAAGGCTGAACTTGCAAAAGAGCAAGAAGAAATTTTAAAACAGCAACGCTTAGAAGCTTTAGGCATGGATGTATTAGCTGAAGCACGTTTACGCGCAAAGTCAGCAGCACTTGATCCTAAATATGTGTTTGATGAAACACTTAAAGCAGAAGTTAAAATTCAAACGGCTTTATTTAATAGCTTAGGTAACAGCCGCTTAGTGCCTGAAATTGTTATAGGTGCGGGTCAAGGCGAACAAAACAATGGCTCTGAATTTATGCGTTTGTTGGCTGCAGATGCGGCTTTGAGTCTTAAAAAGCGTTTAGAAAAAGAGAAAAAATAAACGTTAAAAATCATTAAAAAGCCCTAGCTTTAATTGCTAGGGCTTTTTTTGTGGTATCGCTTTTTAAACGGTGAGATTAAAATTTAGGGCACAAAGCGTGGCTAAAGCCTTTTTCGGTTAGCAAAAAAGCGGCGCTTGGCGTCGAAAATATATATTCTTCATGAAGAAGAAATGCGATTGTTCCTTTTATTTGCTCACCTTGATGATCTGAGGCATCGCTAATTAATTGTTCAGGATCTAACTGGCTTGGAGTTGGAAAGTTATTATAAAGGTGTTTAAAAATTAACGTGGCAATCGTGTTAAAGGTATCGTTATTTTTCATTTTTTGAGCGTCCTCAATTTATATATGTAGTAGCAAACTGGCTGTTTTAAATATGATTTCTCAAATAATAACACATTAAAAATAGGTACATGATCATCCTGCTATTTTTTAAGCTTTAATTTTGCAAGCTACTGCTTTCATTTATAAAAGTGATGAGCAATTGTCATACTTATCCTGCTTAAGTAGTTTGTGTGTTGCTGGTGTGTTGCGCAAAATCATAAAGTGTAATTGAAGAGTTGTAAAAATACGTTATCATTGTAAAACAACATGTAAAATCAAGCAGGTACTTAGCTCACGCTGACCAAGTTCGAGTTAATAATATCAACAAGGCAAGCAAGGACAAATTATGACACCTATGAAACCTTTAGCACTAGCAGTGGCTATGGTTGTTTTTTCACATCCGGCACATGCAGATACAGATCTTGATAAAGTAAAGCAGCAATTAAGCAGCTTACAAAAACAAGTGGAAATGCTGCAAAAGCAACTTGCAAAAGCAGAGCAAAAAAGTGAAAAGACAATCGAGCGCACCATTGAACAGAAAGAAGATATAGCTGAAGTTAAAGTAGCTAAACATGAACACAAGCCTCAGGGAATTAAAATTGGCGGTGCTGTTCGAACCAACTATAGCCACACCTCGTATGATGACGACAATAAAAATCGCGGCGGCGATTTTGACTTTGATATTTTTCGCTTAAATTTCTCAGGCGACGTTGGTGATGTAAAATTAAACGCTGAAATTCGCTTTTTTGATTATATGACCGCTGTTAAATACGCTTATGCAGCTTACGATTTTGCTGATGATTGGCAAGTTCAAGCCGGTATTACTCAGGTTCCTTTTGGTAACTGGCCTTACAATTCACATAACTACTTTTTCAGCACTAACTATTACGTTGGCCTTGAAGACGACCACGATTTAGGGGTGTTATTTAAGCGTAAAATTGCCGATAACTGGCAGCTTGATTTAGGTTTTTTCAAAAATGATGAATTAGGTGGTGTTGATGGTTATGTAGATAACCGCAGCGACCGCTATTCATACGACATTGTTGGCTTTAGAGATGCTGGTGATGGTGTTTACGCTGAGCCGACCAATCCAATTGGTGAATATAATACGTTCTCAGGTCGTTACGGCTACCACATAGAGCATGAGGGTGGTAAAACTGAAATTGGTGTGTCAGCGCTTGCTGGTGGCTTGCATGATGGTGTTGACCGCGCAGGTGATTATAACGCATGGGCGCTTCACTTAAACAGTAATATGGGCCCTTGGAACTTGCAATTACAACATGGCGAATACAACTACGATATTGATAACGTAAACCGTATTGCTGTAGGCGCTTACTCGTTTTACGATAGCATGGCAGCGGAAGCAACTATGTCGAGTGCAAACGTAGCATACAGTGTGCCGGTGCAATGGGGCGCAGTAACAAACTTACAGTTTTATAATGACTACAGCGCTATTTACGACAAATCAGACAACAGCAAAGATACCTGGATGAACGTAACCGGTTTCTCGGTCGCTGCAGGTGGTTTATTTACATACTTTGACTTAGTTCATGGTAAAAACATGCCGTTTGTTGGTGGCTCATTAGCGGGCGATAGCAGCGAAACTGAACGCCGCTTCAACATTAATATTGGCTATTACTTCTAATAAGCTAGTATTCAAAGCACACGTCTATATACTGGGCGTGTGCTGCTTTGGTTTTAAAAATTATTTTTACCCTACCAATTTCAGCACCTACAAATTGATAAATCTCTAATCAACTTCTAGTATAAAAGTTCAAATGGAATTAAATAAATAATCCATATAGCTTAGCTGGAGGCTAGACATCGATGTTTGTCGTTAATGAGCAGGTATTATCTGATGTAAACAAAAACTTTATTATTCCCCCAAAACCGCAAATTTTAGATGATCTTGATAGATTAGCACATCAAAATGAGCCGTCTTTAATGGCTGCTGCAGATATAGTTGCTAAAGATGTGGCCATATCGTCTGCTATTTTAAAAATTGTTAATTCACCCGCTTACGGCTTAGTGCGAAGCATTGCTGACATAAAACAAGCCATCATGTTTTTAGGTTGGAATGGTATAGAAGCACTTATTCCTGCGCTTAAATTAAAGCAAATGTTTTTACAAAAAACATGTTGTATTAGTTTAGAGCGTTTTTGGGATAACGCGTCTGAAATTGCTAATGTAAACATGATTGTTGGACAGCGAGTAAAAAATAAAATTCCAGTTGAATATTTATACACTCTCGGTTTATTTCATGATTGCGGCATAGTTCCGATGGCGATTAAATATGACGACTACGTCAATGTGCTGCATGGTTCAAATAGAAGCAGTAAAGAAAGTTTAGTTGATATTGAAGATCGTGTTTATGGCGCTAATCATGCCATTATCGGCTATTACTTAGCATCGAGTTGGCATTTACCAAGAGATATTTGCCAGCTTATCCTACGCCATCATGATTTAAGTTTACTTGAGGACACATCCGATCCTAATCAACAGCTCTGTTTTTGTGTGTTAAAGCTCTCTGAAAGCATAGTAAATAGTATTTTACGTGATGAAAAAATTAAAGATTGGGAGCGCCTTGAACCGTTTATACTTAAAAAGTTAAATATGTCTGAAGATGAATATATTGATTTACAAGAAGAAGTTATTGATTACTTAAATCAGTAAATAATCATGCCGGGTTTGCAGCCTAGTTAAACGAGCGGTTATTTGTCGCTTTTATTAAAACGAATATGCTCAGTTTAATTAGACTAAAGTCTATAGGTTAGTTTTTTTCACTTATTGGTTTGTTTTTAATCGTTTGTCGAGATTAAGTAAACACTCTAAAGTTTAGTTGTCGGAAACAAGCACGACTAACCAAATAGGAAACTAATCATGAAACGCTCACTTATCAAAACCATCGCTCTTGGCTCTTTATTAACTTGCTCAGCTGCTGTAATGGCTGATCAAAGTGACTACAAGTTAATGGTTATTGAAGAGGCTGCAACAGCCCCACAAAAATTCGAAGTTGCATTTAACAGTTGCGCATTAAATGTAAAATCAAAAAACTACAGCCAAGCTGAAGAAATTTGTTCAAAAGCAATTACATTATTACAGCAAAGTACAGGCCCACGTTTTAAAGTACGTGAGCTGACTTCATTTGCTTTAAGTAACCGCGGTGTTGGCCGTTTAATGGCTAAAAACGAAACCGCAGCGTTATCTGACTTTTACGAAGCACAGCAAATATCAGGTAACGAGTTAGTGTCGCACAACTTAACACGTGCTAAGCAAGATCTTGCTTTATAACATCTATTAGTGATTAAAAAAGCCCATGCTAATTTAGTTAGCATGGGCTTTTGCATTTATGTAGTTGGCTTATTTCATGTCTGTAAATTATTGTCGATTAAAAGTTGAGTCAATTTTTTTAATCCTTTACCTTTGTTGGTTATTTTCCATGCAAGGTATAAGTATTGAATAGGACGTGGTTCAATGAGCTCCACAACATGAAGTTTTTTAGCTTTAATATGTTCAGCAATAAGGTTTACTGGTAAATAACCAATCCCGATTCCCGATAAAATAGCGGTAATTTTTTGTTTTACGGAGCTTACATAAAAACGTTGACTACCTTCGATTAAATTAGCTGACCACGGAATACTTTGTTTTGCAGAGTCATGAACTATCACTGTGGTGTATTGACCAAGATCACTAGGCTTGATGGGTTTTCGCTCTTTTGCTAAAGGGTGGGTTGGGTGAACCACAAGTACATTTTGAATATCCGTTATTTTCACTGCTCTGATCCCTTTTTGAGCAGGCGCGGGGGCGGGTGCACCAATCACTAAGTCAACATTGTCCTCTATTAACGCCTCCCATGTACCGCTCATTACCTCTTCTTTTACATCAATTTCAATGCTTTTATGTTCAATTAAAAATTGTTGCAAAGCAGCAAAAACATTAGTTACGTCAATAATTGAGTCACAAGCAATCCGTATTCTAGGCTCCCAGCCATTAGCTATGGTTTGTGTTTGCTCCGATAAATTATTTATAGCATTGAGCACTTTACGCCCCTCGCTCAGTAAATGTTTACCTGCGGGGGTTAAAACTGCTCGCCGACCTTGGCGCTGAAACAAAGTTACATTTAATTGCTCTTCAAGTTTATTAACAATATACGACAGGGCTGATGGCACTTTATTAAGTTGTTCTGCAGCGGCTGCATAACTGCCACGATGCTCAATGGCGTCTAATACCAGTAAAGCTTCTATGCTAATAGGGGGTGTATTCATCATCATACCAAATATTAACTGTTCAAAATATTTGAACATATAAAGCAAATAATAGGAGTTATTTAATTTTAATTCAACTTATACAATAGCTGCATAATCAACAGAAACAATACAGGTAAACATTATGACGATTAAAAATATCACAGCTGCCATCACAAAAACTGAACAGTCTTTTGCAACACTACCATTAAGGCTTATTGCAGGATTAGTGTTTAGTGCTCATGGGGCACAAAAACTGTTTGCGTGGTTTGGTGGCTATGGCTTGGAAGGCACAGGGCAATGGATGGAGTCGACTGGCTTAGCACCGGGCTATTTAATGGCATTAATGGCGGGTGGCGCTGAATTTTTTGGTGGATTACTACTCATCGCTGGTTTGCTGGTGCGCCCTGCGAGTTTTGTACTGGCTATCACTATGGTGGTTGCTATTTTTACCGTACATATAGATAACGGCTTATTTATGAGCAACAACGGTTACGAGTTTGGTTTATCGTTGTTGGCAATTACCTTGGCCTTATTTATTCAAGGAGCTGGAAAGCTATCCCTTGATGGAAAAATTCATAACAAATTAAACCAATAAGCTGATCATATAACTGATTGAACTTTAAGCTGCCAATCTGCGTAAGGTTGGCACATTCTACATACTTAGGAGACGGACATGGGATTACTTGTTAACGGTGAATGGGTCGATAAATGGTACGACACCGAAAAAAGCGACGGTAAATTTGTACGCCAAGACAGCCGTTTTAGGGATACTATTTCATCAGCGCCACAAAGCAAATTTACCCCTGAGGCGGGGCGTTATCATTTATATGTATCGCTAGCGTGCCCTTGGGCGCACAGAACGATTATTTTTCGTAAATTAAAGCAGCTCGAAGACATTATTTCTATGAGTATTGTTGAAGCGCCCATGATGGAAAACGGCTGGGAATTTGGCGAGCAGGGGGATCCACTTTATAACTTAGATTACGCCTATCAATTGTATTTAAAAGCCGATCCTAGTTATGAAGGGCGGGTTACTGTGCCGATTTTATGGGATAAAAAAACGCAAACTATTGTAAATAATGAATCAATAGAGATCATTCGTATGCTTAATAGTGCGTTTAATGAGCTCACTGGCAATACTGATGATTATTATCCAGAGCCACTTCGTGAAGAAATCGAAGCCGTGAATAACCGTGTCTATAACACCATCAATAACGGCGTATATAAAGCCGGTTTTGCTACTACACAAGAAGCTTACAACGAGGCTTACACCGCACTATTTGATAGTTTAGACTGGCTAGAAGCGCGTTTAGCTAAGCAGCGCTATCTCGTTGGTGATGTTATTACAGAAGCTGATTGGCGTTTATTTACAACCCTCATTCGCTTTGATGCGGTGTATCACGGGCATTTTAAGTGTAACCGTCAAAAATTAAGCGAGTTTCACCATATTAGCAATTACGTTAACGAGCTGTACCAAGTACCGGGTGTTAAAGAAACCGTCGATTTAGAGTACACAAAGGTGCATTACTATGTAAGCCACTTAACGATTAATCCAACACAAATAGTACCGCTGGGTGCAAAGCATAATTTTGATGCTCCACACGACCGTGAACGTCCATATTAATTAATGTTTATTCTTTTTGAGGAAAGACCATGATCAATCATTATCCAAAGAATAGTTTAGGCAGTGCCGATCACGGTTGGCTTAAATCTAAACATCATTTTAGTTTTGCACATTACTATAATCCGGCACGTATGGGCTTTGGTACATTACGCGTTGTTAATGATGATTGGGTTGCACCTGAAATGGGTTTTGGAGCGCATCCACACAAAAATATGGAAATTATTAGTTTCATACGCAGTGGTGCCATTACTCATCAAGATAGTATGGGTAATAAAGGCATAACCGAGCAAGGTGAAGTGCAGGTAATGAGTGCAGGCACAGGTATTGTGCATTCTGAGTATAATCGTACCAATGAGCCACTTACTTTTTATCAAATTTGGATTCAAAGTAATAAACAAGATGTGCCGCCGCGTTGGGAAAGTAAAAAATTTCCGACCGACGTAGCTAACGAGCTTACGCTTTTAGTGTCGGGTTATGCAGAAGATGCGGGTAACACCTTATTTATCAATCAACAAGCACGCATTTATGGTGGAAAGATTGCAAAAGGTAGCACCATCACTCAGCGTATTGATCATCAAGCTTATGTACTTGCATCTGATGGTGTATTTACTGTAGATGGCAAAAGCAGTGTAATTACCATGAACAAAGGGGATGGTGCTGAGGTCACTCATGCTGATTTTATCACGCTAACTGCAACAACAGAGTGTGAAATAATTATTATCGATACACTAGCCTAGGCTATTCGGCTTAGTTGGGTTTAACTTAATGGTGCAGTAAACACTGCGCCATTGTTTTAAAAACTTACGGCACTATACTTTAAAGCTATCTACTTGCGATTGTTCTTGTGTTGCTTGTGCGGTTTCGGCCGACATTTGCTGCACTTTTTCAAAGGCGTGAGTTAGGTTGCTAAAAATACTAATAACGGCATCAAAATTACTGAGTGTGGCATTAGTATTTGTTTGACTGTTTTTAATAGAATCTGATGACACTTTTACATTGTTATTTAAGCGTTGGATCATTGTATCTATTTCATCGGTGCTTTGTTGTGTGCGGGTAGCCAACGTTCTAACCTCATCAGCGACAACGGCAAACCCTCGGCCTTGCTCGCCAGCTCTGGCAGCCTCAATCTATTAAAACGACGAATAACCTGAGCTGCATTTTCTTCAAATAGTTTTTGGTTTTGTGCCAATTCGCCATGTTGGTTTACAATTTTTTGTTTTGCTAGTTGAGCTTGGTATATATCTCTATCAGCATTGAGCACCTCGGCCATTGCTTCTACATAGCGACTTAATAACTCTGAGCCGACTTTATCTTGCTGCTGTTTATTGGTATGGATGCGAAGCTCTTCACCTGCTTGATCCATCATTTCTCGTATTTGTAAAAATTCAGATTCAGTTTGATTCAAATCACTTTGCATTTTACTTTGTGAGTGACTGGAATCCATTAACGTTTTACTGTGGTCTAGCCATTGATTGTATAAAGGCTCAAAACGAGAAAAAGAGTCATGTTTTGACAATAGTGCTTGTTCATCTTTTAAGTACGTTACGTATTTGTTGAAGCGGTCTTTGACTTGTTCAGCGTTTTCTAAAAACTCTGCTTTATTGGTCTCATTATCGCCTGTGGCACTGAGTAGATTTTCCAGTGCAATACGTGCTTGGTATATGTCTCTGTCAGCATTTAAAATAACGGTAACGGCTTCAAAAAAGGTTTCGGTTTGCCTTTTCATCGCGTTGTCTTGTATGTAAGTAATTGATGCAATTGATACAAGTAAACCTGCAAGGATCAGTGCTAAAAAAGCAATAGGTAAAATACTTTGGTTCTAATTGAGTTAATTCGCATGTTTCAATCCTTGTTAAATCACTGTATGTAGAGTAAATATTAGTCACAATAGGGAGTTATGCCAAGGAAATGGATAAATTGATTGGTTGTTTTTTGTCCTACTTTAACGCGTTGAAAATTTTATCGCCAGATTTATTATCCTTACAGCGCGTATTACCTTAAAATAGCGTTAATTGGTTCATTTTTATAAAGGAATTCTGCTGTTAATGAATTCTATTTTCCCCAGCGTATTTGGCCGCCTGTTTACCCCACACCTCGCTGTTGATATTAATCAACAAGGTTTAGTCATTAACAACAAAAAGCTCACAGATACACTGAATTGGTGCGATTTAACCTCGCCTATTTGTTATGAATATGGGGTACTTGGACAAACACTACGTTTTTCAACACAGTCTGGGCAGTATCGAGTGTGGATGAGGGCTTATGGCAGTCACCGAATACTTAAAGCCAAGACGGATCAGCTATGGGTCAATAATAATATTGAACCATTAAATGAGCTGCTAGAAAATATTAACCAATTTGCACATCATCAATTTTTGCGTCAATCCTATGTGGCAGATATAAAACAGCGCGTTAAACAACAATACAACCGCTGGTTACCTTGGATAAAAAAGAGTGAGGCATTGGCAGTCGTTAGCACGCAAATAAAACTACTCGAACAATATAGTCAGTGGAGCGATTCATTAACTCGCTTTTTACAGCATAAATACACACAGACACAGTTGCAGCGTTATGCTGGTTTTTTCGATAACGTTGAAGCAAATCCACTTACTGAAAAGCAAAGACGGGCATGTATTATCGATGACGATAATAACCTCGTATTAGCCGGAGCCGGCACAGGTAAAACCAGTGTAATGGTGGCGCGAGCGGGCTATTTAGTTAACAGTGAGCAAGCGAATTACGATGATATTTTATTACTCGCCTACGGTAAGCAAGCTGCCAGTGAAATGGACGAACGTATTAAAACTAAGCTGAAAACACAGGCTATAAAAACCGCCACTTTTCACAGCTTAGGTTTAACAATTATTGGTGAGGTTGAGAGAAAAACGCCTAAAATATCTAAACTTGCTGAAAACGAAAAAGCTAAAATAAAATGGGTTGAAAGGTGTTTTGAATCGCTTGCTAATGCTAAGCCACAGTATGCTAAAGCACTGGTAAATTATATAAAAAACACTCTTAATGACGTTAAAGGCGAGTTTAAATTTAGTCCTGCAAAGCCTAATCATATAGCGCTTTTAAAAGAGATAAAATCTGGCGGTCATTTAACCAAGTTAGCGACTTTATTTAGCCAATTAATCAGCGTGTATAAAACCGCAAATATAACACTTGAGAGCGATTTAAAGCAGATACAGCAAGCCTGGAAATTATTAAAGCCGTTGTTAGCCAACTATAACCATTATTTACTCACGCAGGGCGAAATAGATTTCGACGATATGATTATTAAAGCCCTCGATTATGTAAACACTAAAAAGTTTATATCACCTTGGCGTTATATCATGGTTGATGAATTTCAAGATATATCGCCTACGCGTGCGGCGTTGGTTAAAGCGCTGCGCGATAGTAAGCCTAGAAGCTCATTGTTTGTAGTAGGCGATGACTGGCAAGCTATTTACCGTTTTAGTGGTGCTGATATGCGCCTTACCACAGAGTTTGCCGCACATTTTGGTTTTACCACACAAACCATACTGGATGTTACGTTTCGTTTTAATAATAAAATTAGTGAGGTTGCTTCATGTTTTATCATGAAAAACCCTGCCCAGTTAGCTAAGCAAATTAACTCATTATCACAAGTGACAAAGCCCGCTATTAGCGTATTAAAAACAGCGAATGTTGTCTCAAGCAAAAATACAAAAATAGCTGAGCTAAATAATGGGGCACTTGCCCATGTACTTGGCGCTATCAACACAAATAAGCCCGCTGTTGTGTATTTACTGGCGCGGTATCGATTCCAGTTACCTACTAAAGCCGATATTAACGCCTTGCAGCACACCTTTTCTTCATTACAAATTGAGTGTGATACCTTTCATGGTTCAAAGGGTAAAGAAGCCGATTACGTAGTTATATTAGGTATGCATGGCGGGCAATTTGGATTTCCGAGCACTAAGCCATCGCCTGCAATGTTAGAAGCTCTGTTACCCGCTAAAGATTTGTATGCCCATAGCGAAGAGCGACGCTTATTTTATGTGGCGCTCACTCGTGCTAAACACAAGGTGTTTATCATAAGTGATGACAACAACCGCAGCTGTTTTGTTGACGAGCTCATAAACGAGTATCAAATTGAGCTAAAAGAGTTAAAAAACATAGCTAGTAAAGTGGTAGCGCAGGTATAAACCGCTTAGTGGCAAACGAATAAGCTTAAGCGGTCTATTGCGTTAGTTAACCTGCAACAGGGGTGTTACCTGTGGGTATTTTTTTCATACTTTTTAAGAGCATATAAATACAGGTGGTAATTAAACAACCACCTAAATAAATAAGCACACCATGGCTTGCATCAGAAAAATGCGTTGCCAATAACGGGCCTAATACAGAGCCGACACTGTAGCTGAGTAGCATTATTTCAGTGGCTGACACTATTTTTGCCATAGGTAAGGAGTCGCACGCTAAAGTAATTGCAATTGGATAAAGTGCAAAACTACACGCACCTAATACAAAGTAACTTACAACTAATCCGCCAAAGCTATGTCCGTTTAATATTCCCATTACGCTGGCAGCACCAACAAAACAAAAAATAGCCATAAGTAAGCCGGTATATTGGGCTTGATCAGTTTGCGAGGCTATATAAACAGGTAATAACTCGTAAATAGGGCCTAGTAATAATCCTGATACTAAACAGCCTAAAATAGCAGGGCGGCTGAGAGTTTTTAACTCTTTAAGTGGCAGCTTTTGTAATTGCTGAGCATTAGGTTGGCCTGTGGTAATTAATAATGGAGCTAAAATAGCCAACGCCAAAAGGGCCACGACAAATAAATACGGTACGGCACCTTCAGTGCCAAGCGGTGTGATTGCTAATTGCCCCACAGCGCTGCCACCATATAAAGAGGTCATATATAAACCTAAGCGTTTGGCTCGCGCCTTAGGTGTATTCGCCATTAACAACCACGACTCAACCACTACAAATACTCCCGCAACAGCAATACCAGCAACAAAGCGAGCAATTAACCACATTGTGGCTGTAGGGGATATAATCTGTGCAATAACACTGATGATCAGCAACATTAAAAATGCGATAAATGCCATACGTTGGCCAATTTTTACCACCACACGCTCAATACACAGCGCGCCAATAAGTAAACCAAAATAAAAGACGCTGGCAAGCCAAGGCGCAAGGTCAATACTTAACTTAAAAGCACTCAGTGATAACGGGATCAGGCTCATTAAAAAGCCCGAAGCAATAGCAAAAAAAGATAAACCAATAACAGGGGCTAAAGGATTATTTGATTTACTATTAGCGGCAAGTTCCACCATTAGATTGTTCCGAAAAGGGTTTAAATAATTGATGATTTAGGTGTGATAGTGGCGCGATTATTTGAAGCAGATTAATTTGGCTGCGAATTTATGCTGCTTTTTATACCAAGTAAAGTGTTTTTTAATTGCTCAATCAAAATAATTTTTAAAATGTTTTTTACGTAAACTAATCGCTTAATTGCAATCTGATTGTAGAAATAAGTTAGCGTTTTTGTTTTATATTTGTTGAGTTTTTATAGAGGGTAATAACTTAGTAATGGTGGGGCATAGTTAAAAAATAAAAGCCCATGTTGGGCTTTATTGGTGTTTATTTTAATGCATGGCAAGCGCAAGCTTATGGTACAAACCAATACCAACAATCACATTAAACGGAAACGTTACCCCTAAAGAGCTGAGCATAGCTAGGCCAATATCAGCCTTGGGAACGGCTGCTTTAATTGCCGCAGGGGCTGCAATATAAGACGCACTAGCCACTAAACTACCGAGTATCACCACCGAGCCTAATTCTAATTTTAATAGTGTGCCTACAGCCACGCCGATAGTACCTAAAAATAGCGGAGTAATAATAGCAAATGCAGCGAGTCTCCAATGCTGCCAAGGAAATGGGCGCAGAGTTTGCGCAGCCACTAAACCCATTTCAAGTAAAAACAATGCCAGTACTACTTTAAAACTACTGGTTAAAAGACTGGTTACTTGGCTGCCTTGCTGTGTGCCATACATCATTCCGATGATCACACCGCCTACCAATAAAATCACGCTTTTGTTAGTGAGTGTTTCGTGCCAAAGCGCTTTGAGCGACAGTGTATTACTTTGGCTATGTTGTTTATCGAGTTTACGATACAGCATTAAACCGACAATAATGGCAGGTAATTCGAGCATCACTAAATACAGTGTAACCTCAGCACCTACCTCTAATTTAGCCGACTCTGCATAAGCCAATGCAACTGCAAAGGTACCTGCGCTTACCGAGCCATAATGCGCGGCAATACTGGCGCTATTGGCCACACTGAGTCTAACGACATATTTTAAAATAGGGTAAAGAGTGAGGGGAATAAGGCCACCGAGTAACATAACCGAGGCCATTTCAGGAAGAAGCTGCCAGCTTAAATTTCCATGCAGAACCATGCCACCTTTTAACCCTATGGTGAGCATTAACAATAGACTTAGCGTGTCATAAGTGGCTTTAGGTATCGCTAAATCAGAACGTAAAATCCCCGCCACTAATCCTAAAATAAAAAACATGACTACGATATCAGGCACACTGTTCTCCTTTTTGTTATTAGTTACTCAATTTGTTAAGCGGCGCTATTGTAAACCTATCTTTGTATAGTAAATAATAAAATGAATGATAGTATCTTATAGATAAAAATCTATGAGGTGAGTAATGAACATAAGGCAACTATCATTTAGGCTACTCGAAGTCTTTATGAGTGTAGTTAAAACCGGCTCCATTAGCGAAACAGCTCGGCAATTGCATTTAACCCAGCCTACCGTTTCTTTGCAAATTAAGCGCTTACAAGAAACCGTTAATGAACCTTTAATTGTTATGCAACAGCAAAAATTACAGGTTACCGAGGCTGGCTTACAATTATTTAGAACTTGTGAGCAAGTGTTTGGTCACTTTGATGATTACCAAGACTATTTAGCCGAGCTTAAAGGCGGGGAGCGCGGGCGCTGTAAAATTGCCATGGTAAACACTGCACAATATATTTTACCTAAGTTACTTGGACCTTATAGTAATGCCCATCCCCATGTAGAGCTGCCATTGGAAATTGGCAACCGCTCTGCAGTGTTAGCGCGTTTTGAACGTGGGGAAGACGATATTTATGTGTTTAGCCACCCACCATCACTTGAACATGCTCAAGCTGCGCGTTTTTTACATAACCCCTTGGTCTTTATTGTGCCGCTTGATCATCCGCTTGCCGATGTAAAAGCATTAACATTAGCTGATTTAATGCCATATCGATTTTTATTAAGAGAGCCAGGCTCTGCTACGCGTATGCTTTTTGAAAGCGAATTACAAAGCCGTGGTTTAGTCCTTAGTGATAGTGTGCAAATGGCCAGTAACGAAGCCATACGAGTTGCTGTTTCCTCGGGAATGGGGGTTGCTGTGCTTTCCCATCATGTATTACCAAAAGGCGATAACAGTTTTAAAGTGCTCAATGTAACCGACACCTGCTTAGCCAGCCATTGGTATTTTGTAGTGCGCACAGACAGGCATATTTCTCATGCTGCGCGCAGCTTTTTAAAATTTGCCCAGCTGAATTTAGAGCAATATCTCGATAAGCAATGGGTGCGTAATGAGCTAAATGGGCTTAATTTACATTAGGGTCTGTTGACCTTTCAAGATTAAATTTGCAGCAGTCTGTTTGGTATTTAGGCAAGGCATAGCCTATGTGGTGTGGTTATTCCCCATAAATAGGCGATAACGCAGCATCAATGCCAAACAGGCGCTGCCCGAAGGGTTCTGCCTAGGGACGATTTACTCTTTGTTGCTCGGTTTTGACTTAGCCCA
>UEXM01001944.1_pt1 | contig 15740 bp, 24 predicted proteins | sample 1796661 | NCBI WGS metagenome assembly UEXM01 (sample SAMEA4772469, study PRJEB27181) | metagenome | reverse complement strand
CGGTTTTTGGCATCCATAAATACTGTCATGCCAGCAATATCAAGACACAAAGACAGATGTAGAACCGGACACAAATGTTCTGGTACGGCACCCGTGAACGCATCTCAGTACACGGTGTTCGCCAATGGTAAACCAATATTGGTTAAGGGAAACAGAGTGGCACCACACTTCATTCTTAAACCAGGCGATCCACCGAAGTGTATTCCACACAAAGCACAACTCTCAGGCAGTTCAAGAAGTGTGTTTGTTAGAGGCATAGGCGTAGGAAGACGAGGAGACCGAGCAGATAGGGGTGCAATGACGGGAGCGTCCTTTGACGTGTTCGCAGGATAACCATGACAGTCAACAAAGGATTATTATCATTAGTAGAGAACACACCAAACTTCTCAAACCAGGCATTGGAGAACGCAGTCAACACCCTGAAGGTGGGTTGGGTCCTGAAAGGTTCACAACTTGATTCGGTGATAGCCAGTAACAGTGTTTTGACTACATCACAGAAGAACGACCTTAAAGATACAATCAACAATGTTACCCATTTGAATTTAGGAAGAACTTTAGGAGACCTTGTGAGACATACAGCATCTATAGTCGATGCCACGATCATTCCACTGGACGATGCTGATAATCCAACACCGGCCACATTCCTAGAGGTACTGCAACAAGTTCAAACAGTGCAAGGATTGATGCCTGAACTGTATGGTGTACCAGCATCAGACAAATCTAGGGCAGTGAATGATCACTTGGGCACACTGAATAACATATTCACGACAACGGAGGACAGTTCAGCGCCAGTGTTCACAGCACTGTTGGAATCTATAAACTTCATAGTGACCGCTGACCTGGCAACTGAGACTGCATTGGAAACTGCATATGACAATCTAAAGAACTTCATAAATGGTGTGGTGGCAGACTCAACAGACTTCCAAGAAACATTGGATAACTTCGCCACTGCTGTAGCAACAGCACACACAAACTTAAATAATGCTCTTGCAAATGAACCATACCTCACGCACAGGAACAATCTCATCTCACAACGGGAGAAGATCAATGTGCAGGTCGCATTAGAGAATTCAAACCTCGTAAACATAGGCACATTCATAGAGACACTGTCAAACAACATAAGTTATTCAGCACTGGCAGAGGACGACACGCTGAGGCAGTTGATGAGTAAAGTTGCACAGAACAAGCAATGGCAGACCTACTTCGAGAACTACGAGAACGAGAAGGAAAACCTAAATCCCATATACACTACTGACACTGACTCAGACAAGAGTGCAGTCATAGACCAGGTGCTGGCGGACAGCGGACTACCAGATGTAACAGATGCGACTGACCTGGCGGCAGTGGCGGCCAAGGCACAGCGTGACACAAGGATAGACACGGCCAACTACAACAGGTACACCGTGGAACAACAGATTACCAAGAGCTGTGAACAGTTGGGCATAACGACCGCCAACAGGACCATCATCGCTTTGAGTGGTACACTGTTGCGTAACATGAACCAGCATGATCGTGACGAGATAGCAAGGCAACTAGACTCCAACGAGTCAGCAAACACCCTAAGTTAATGTTCAAAGATGTAATAGGCGATTGGCCCACACATGAGAGATTCATACTGACCTCTTGTGACGAACGGTACTTCGATCAGTACTTTCCTAGGTTCTATAAAACTTATACAGAGCACTGGCAGTTACCAATACACGTACACATCATAGATCCATCAGACACATCAATGCAAAGACTGGATAAACTGCATGTGACATACACATACTGCACCACTGATCCTGCTGTGTTAAAATGGCCATACTCATACGTGACCTACTGCCAGGCACAGAGGTTCATATTGTTGGGACACAATCTGCTACAAGGCCAATCAGTTATCGTTGCAGATGTGGATTCGTATGCCCTAAGGGAGCCAAACGAAATACAAAAGCAGACATTGGAATCAGACATGGCATTCACGGAATACAACGGAAGACTGATGGCGACGTTCTGCAACTTGCATCACCGTAGGAGAATGAATGCCAAAGAAGCGGCACTCAAGATGCAACAACTCATCGAGAACACGGATACCATAGGAGTAGACCAATTGGTCCTGAAACAAACATTCAAGCAATTGCCTTACAACAATCTAAAACATGGAGAATGGATCAGACACTTTGACAATAGGACGGAGTCTGATGCGGTGAAACATAACCAATGCCTCATCTATCATGAAAAAGGAACAAGAGGCAAAATCAAAACAGTGGAGACAACATGGACAGATATAAAGTAATAGCAAAATTCGCCAAACAGAACAATTGGACACAAGGGTTGGAACTTGGTGTTTGGGTAGGTGTCACAACATTTTACATGATGAGGGAGACCGATGTGAAGATGTACTGTGTTGACTCATGGGAGGAGCAACCAGATAACCCAGAGTACGACTGGCAGTTCAACAAGAAACCCAGATGGAAGGACGGGAAGTTGACTGTGGAAGAGTTCACAAACGAGAACCAAGCATGGGATCACAACAAGAACGAGAAGTATTTCCGAGACAATGCTGTGCAGTGGGGAGACAGGATAACCATAATAAAAGGAAGATCTCTTGATGTCCTCGAGCAAATTCCAGACAACAGCATGGACTTCATATTCCATGATTCAGATCACTCATATCCTTTCGTTAAGAACGAGATACAAGCATACCTACCCAAACTGAAAAGTGGTGGATATTCCATGGGGGATGACTACAATTGGGGTACAGTTGAAAGATCAGTGAAAGAGGCCTTTGGTGAGAAACACAGGGTCACCGGCAAAGGTGTGTGGTATGCCGTAAAGGATTAAGAATCTTTGTCTGCTTCAGTACAACCTACAACTAGTTCCTCATAGGGTTGATTGTATCTGGCAAACACATTAGTCATAGCATAGAAACGGTAGTCTGCCATCTCCTCGCATTTGGCTAAATCTTGATAGATCATCTCCTCGCTGTCGTTGTAGTCGGTACACTCAACCGCACCGTTCACAAGGATACACAGAGTCATAAAAAGTTTGTACATAACACTATTTAAGTGGTCCGTTCTGTTGCAAGGTGGACCAGACCCCTGGGATTATTGGTTATTACGCCGCTAATCTCAATTCAGACATACCAACTGTTAAGTCAGCAAATCCTAATGCTTTTTTGTTTGCATTTAAAAAACAGCCTGAGTAGGTCAGTGCCATCACCAAGTTCTCGTAACAAGTTTAGACGTCGATCGATTCCAATAACACCCCCGGAAGGGATTACATAGGCCACCAAGTAATAAATTGGTGGAGGTGGCGAGATTTGAACTCGCGTCTCGTCCGCTTATTAATTGTTAGTCAACAAACTTAAACATAATTATACCTTAAGGTTGACGTTCTGTCAATTCTATGCTAAATTAAAGTATATGCCAAAAAATAGAATATTCAAGATCACAGACGGAACAGAAACCAAGGAAGTAGAGGCAATGTCTTTCAAGAAGGCCGTGAGATCATTTCAGGGCAGTTCTAAAGCGAAGATGATAACTATCGAGTGGATGACAAAGGGTGGAGAGCTCTTCGTCAAAGATCAACAGATACCCATGGGTAGAAAGAAAAAGATAGGACGATAGTAAACAAGTGAAGGTGAGCCACAATCCATTAGTGAAAATTTTGGTAAAACTTAGAATGGCCTATGCAGACTTCCGTGGACATCACGGCAAACCTTGGGACTACGAGCCAGGTGACTACTACATGGGAAGTCACAAAGGTCATAAGAAACACGAGAAGAGACACAAGGTCAAATGACAAGACTGATGTGGACTATTTTCGCTGTTTACACATCAATTTTCATATACGGTTGCATCACTTTAATATAGCATGGGCAAGTTCACAAACAGATACTGGGTAGTCGAGGGCACACACACGGATCCCAACGATCAGAACACCATAGATCATGTCACAGAGAAACAATATGGACCATACGATGACGAGACCAAGGCCACAGAGATGGCCAAATCCCTGATACAGCGGAACATAGACGACTTCTACCACCGAGCGTGGGTCATCACCAAACACTAGCACATTACTACCTATGATTCACACCTAAATATTAGTGTGAAGAGACCAAAAACGAAGACCGCTTATTGGTCCAAGATCCGTAAGAAGGCTCCGAAAGTGCCTGACATCACCTGCCCTGCGATTGATTCGGTGCTGAACAAGTTGGAGAAACAGGTGGATCGAGCTCTAACTATCAAACAATTCAAGATCATAGAACGCAAGATGGAGAAACTGCGTACAGCCAACGAGAAATTACGAGAGTCTGGAATATACTGGCACGACGCCTGCAAAGACACCGTGAGGGACCTCCTGGGCAAGAAGAAAATGAGATAATTAACTGTATGTGGAAAGTACTCGTAGTCATATGCACCCTTGGTAATCCCTGCACCCTGCTCGAAGAAGACCCTGTGAAATGGTACAAAACAGAGGCCAAATGCACAGAAGCGGCCAATGTGAAAGCACTAGGCATGATGAAGACCTTCGAGGATTTTGGCTACCACATCGAGAGTGAGGCACACTCCTGCCTGTATGTGGCACAGCAAAACGAAGCCTAGGTTGACAGATCTCAGAAATATGCTATAATAGTGATGTAATTGGGGTTAATCCTATCGTAGGAATTCTGCCCTCGATTGCACTCATTAACCATAGGAGATCATATGAGCAAGGTAAAAATGCTTCTAGACGTTGTAAACGAAGTCAAGAAAGAAGCACCAGAAGATGTTCCAAACTGGAACAGTAAATTGGCAGAAGCCAAAGTAAATCTACAGAATCAAATAGCAAAAGGCCGACTGTTGCCCCGGGGTGTTGAAGACCATCCGCTGGAGCACTTCGCATTCAACTACTCCGTGCAGAGAGACGTGAGGGCGGGACATGTGATGAACATCATGAAGAAGTTCGATCCAAGGGTCTGTTGTCCTGTGTCAGCGGTCAAACGTTCAGACGGGGAGACACTTTACATATTCGACGGACAACACAGGGCAGTGGCATTGGCATTGTTGGGCTGGACCAAGATACCCGTGACCATAGTGGAAACGGATGAACCAGCCTTCGACGCAGAAGCGTTCGAGATAGTGAACGACTCGGGCATATTGAGGGCAGGCACAGAGGAGATCCACAGATGCCTGTTGCACAGATACAAGATGGGAGAAACTGAAACAGAGAGGGTAGCGACTGCACACGCGGTACAGAAGATTTTCGACGAGTGTGAGATCGACCTCGAACCCAAACGTGTCAGGAAGAGCCCAGGCAAGTGTGGACCAAACAAACACTACTTCTCACATTTTGATTACGCATACAAAGGAATCAAGATGGCGGGCGAACAGGGATTGAAGGACGCACTGGTGGCCATCAAAGCGGTGTATGGTGACGAGGAAGGTGGAGAGATCAACCAGGGTCTGTTCATAGGACTCATGAAGCAGTACCAGATGGGTGCAGAGGCCAAGAGATTGAGCAGACTGCCTGAGGGTTGGATGTTGAAGATGCTGATGACCACTAAAGAAGTTTGTCCAAGTGCCACACTCATACACACCGCCACCAAGAAACAATGGCAACACGCGAACGGTGTTGGATGGGACGCACCAGTGGCAATGGGCCATATGCTTAAAGAAGTGTATCAGATAGAACAACCAGAAGGATTTGAACCAAGTTATATGCCCAACGTGACACTGAAACTGGACGAGGGTGACATAGCGTCAGACTCAGAGGCACAGACGGCGTTCAACAAGTATGTCAAATAAACTCTGCTATTACATATGCACAGTGACCAAGGCGGTGCCGGACTCCATAAACTTCTTCGAGGAAGAGGAGGAGTATGGGTATGGTCTGCCTTGGAAGGACGTGCTGGCCGAGGTGGAACAACACTACAAAGATGGTGCAGATGCCGTTGAACTTGAAATGATAACAGAGGATGAATTCAATGATAGACTTCCAAAATCTTACTAACCTACCCGAGATAAACTTCAAGAGCAAGGGCAGGCCCTTGCTCAAGGAACTGGCGGAGTACATAGATCACATGAAAGCGGATCTGTTCAATGACCGTTGGAGCCAGGCGACCAAGAAGCACATAAAGACATCCTTGGTCCTGTACATAAGATCGATGCAGAAGCAGTTGGCACCCATGGGATATCATTACCGGGCACAGGACATGGAGGGCAAACAACACCTGGAACATGTGATCCCACAGAACAAGATCATAACCGCATACCTACACGACAAGATATCAGCGGAACTGGTACTACAGATGCCATTGTGCCTGATAGACGACACTGACAAGCACATACTGGAAGGTGACTGGCAACAGGCGGGCAACTGGGAGTACCCATTCCGTAGGTACAGGCTGGCCGGGTACACGAAAGTGATCAAGGATGTGCGTGGCAAAACCATAGATCCGGACACCTACTCCATACGGGATCACTTCCGGATGTTGGGTGTGGTTGACATATCCTAGTATTTGTGTATAATTAAAAACAGCAAATCCACCAGAGCTGGTAAGGTACCAATTCTCATTTGCAATCTAAATATTAGAGACACTCTATGTCGATGATGGATAGAATAGCCGAAAGGCGAGGTTGGAGTCGATAACGGACTGGTGGAGAGCTAAAAATTATGCCAAGCGAAAAAACAAAGAAATTATTAGAAGGACTGGGCAAGATCACAGACTCTGCACCCAACAAGTTTGAACAACAGAAGTTCCATTCCTACACCAACAGGTATTATGCCAACACACTACACACACTGCCGGCATCCTACGACAAGGCAAAGAAAAAGAAAGACGAGGATGGCGACGAGTACATCATGATAGACAGGGTGTATGGTTCTTTATACGATGATCACCTGTTACAGAAAGATGGCTCCATATACAATGGTAAACTTTACAAGAAAAGAAGGCTGATTACACGTAAGGATCCAATGACCAATGAGAAGACGAACTTCTACAGTGCCTGCGTGAGCACAGCGGATGGCAGATGGTTTGACAACTGTGGATTTCCCATAGAAGCACCCACCAAACTGGAACCTGAGAAACAGCCAGACCCCGAAGAGTTGGAGTTAGAAAGACAACGTAAATTAGAAAACGCAAAAGCCAAAGAAGCGGCTATACTTGCGAATCTCAAATAAATAAACACGTAGCGCCATCATCCTGATGACGTCGGCAAAAAAACGACCTCTATGCTTAAATGCGTTGGCCGAGCCGTGTGCGAATATTCGCTAACAATTATCAAGTAGTATAGTGCAGGATTCCATAAATTGACTCCTATTGTCTTCTGTGCTATACTATTGAAACATTTTTGGAGAGCATATGCAAGTAAAAAGACAACTGAAACCCTCAGAAATAAACGCCAACTACGGTGATCTACCAGAAGACATCAATTCTTACATCAAGGACAGCGTCATGGCCAAGCAACCGGAGATAGACCTTTGGGACTTCATGAACACAAGGCCTGACAAACTATACGAGGAATGGGCCTACGAGGTTGGCTCGGACCTTACAACCAAACACGAAGCGAAACCCATAACCAGATTAGACATAAATCAAAACGATTTCTTCAAATTCATGCAAGAAAATCGACACACATGCCAGAAGAAATATTACGAGGCGAGACCATATCATAACGGTAGGAGCGAACTTACAGAAAACTTTCCTATGAAAGTGGGTTACAATGCAAGGAACACTGTGGAGTACAACTGGGGCCTTTATGGAGATAGCAACAAACAAGTTAAAGACTTACTTGGCGACAGGAAAGTATGGGATGAACAGATTGGAATTGACTATGATACTGCATTAATTAGATTACTGGCTTACATGCCTGGAATGATACTTCCATGGCACGTGGACAATCTAGGCAACTGGTGTAGGAACAACAAGCACCTGAATCCAGATATTGACACACAGATGTGTGACCTAGGACCTATAAAAAGATACCTCGTTGCAATAACAGATTGGCACTGGGGACATGTGATACAGTTCCAGAACAGTTACTTCCCCAACTACAAGAGCGGAGAGGTTTTTGATCTACCCATACCACAACCACACTGTTCGGCCAACATGGGAATGAGGTTGAAAGTAACACTGAGCATAAGTGGGGCAAAGATAAAGTGAAGTTAAAGCATCCAATGTCTGAGACACGTCTAGATCCAAAGACGGCAGTGCCCGAAGAGATACTTGAACAGTACCCATGGCATTGGAACCCAATGGAGTCCAATCACACCGACGGAGACCATTTCATGAAGAACATTGATTTCGATTGGAAAGGACTAGGTGATTGGGCAGTTAAGAAATGCAACGAACATCTCACTCCTCAGAAGTACTGGAGATTTGACTACGAAGAGGATGCAATTTATCACGCCAAAGAGAATGTCAACAACATGCCAATCAAGGAACAGGCATTCATGGCATTCAAGAACAACACCCATACACCTGAGAACAGCCAGTATTTCAAGATAGCCAACGAGGAGTTCGAACACTGGCACGAACCACTAAAGAACATGTTCCCAAATCTAAAGGAAGATAACATGGGCATTAGTCTATTCGTGCAACCCCCTGGCCACACCATGTTCACACACGTGGACACCTACAGCAGTTTCATAAGACGTACAGGAGATGCCAAGGCGGACTACACAGTGTTACGTAGATACATGGCATTCGTGAGAGACTGGGACTTTGGACATTTCTTTCATTATGGTAATCATTGCTTCAGCCAATGGCGAGCGGGCGACCTGTGGGACCTAGTACCAGGTGTGTATCACGGCAGTGCCAACGCAGGAATGAATCCAAAGATCACAATACACTGGAGTGGAGAGCTCAAGGATGTTGGATAACCAATACTTCAAAAAGTACCTGACAGATAGGAACATAGACTTATCCCAGCATATTGAGATAGAAAAACTTTGCACACTGGACATCAACCCTAAAGAATTTGAACATTTTGCAGAAATACACAGAAACGAAGCAACAGTCAAATGGTACCACCCTAGGCCTTTCCTTAACGCCGAGACAAACGAGCAGGCAATCAATGCCAACTGGATAGGATACAACGAGCACAATACTACAGAGTCCAATTGGGGACTAGATCCAATACACAATTCAACCCTCAAAGGCATGGTCGGCGGCAAGAACTTTAAGATGTTGGGGATAGATCCAGAAAAGAGCCTATTACGATTATTAGAGTATCGCCCCGGACATTGTTTGCCTTTGCACTGTGATGGGTTTGAAGGATTCAAAAGGCTGTACGGAGAAGGTAATGCCACAAGATTTTTTGTAGCGATAAGTGACTGGGATTGGGGACATGCATTCCAGGTGCATGATAACATGATAGCCAATTGGAAACCAGGTGACACTTACATAGTACCGGAAGGTGTTTTCCATGCAAGTGCCAATTTTGGGATCGCACCAAAATACACATTAACAATCACGGGTGTAAGAAGTTGACCATAGCAGTAATAGGAGCCACAGGTAAACTGGGCAAGGCACTGATGTCGTATAAAGACACCGTGGCCTGTCCAATAAGATTTGACCAAGCAGACCTGTTCAAACCATGGTTTGACAAAAACAAAAATGTAGACACGGTGTGGCACGTTGCCAGAGCCTGTCGTCCAACAGGTGTAAGGAGGGACTTCGACACATTCATGTTAGAACAAAGTGCGATAATGAAGTTGCTGAGCACAAGAGCAAAGGATTGTAATTTTGTTTATGCTTCTACAAAAGTTGTGTATGGTATCACCGAACAGCAAGTGACACCTTTACCTGCACATCATGTTGCAGAATACTTTGTAGACGGTGAAACGGGCATTGTCAATTGTCCTAGTTGGAAAGAACACTCCAAGGTCAATACCGATGGATTGGGCAAAGAACATCTAATATATGCAATGACCAAATTGGCATGTGAAAAACATATAATTGAAAAATGCAAAAATTATAAGATCATAAGGATATGGGATATAATATGAAAATAACATTCACGGGTAGGCAAAGCCAGATTGGTGAATACATCAAAGGTGACTATGACTTTGTTTCATATGATCTAGCAGATCCGAATACCTGGACGCCATTACTTGAAAGCGATGTTGTGTTTTTACTACTGCCTAAAAAACAAAACACGTTAGAACTTGGAAAACAGTTTATTATCAAAGCAATGGATTCCAAAATAAAACAAGTTATCAAGATCGGAAGCCTGGGTCCATGGCGTCTTATACACGGACAACTTGACAAGTTCATGTTAGAAAGTGGCATAGCATACACCAGTTTTGACATCGCACCACTAATGAACAATATTTTCACAGAACAATACAATGACGGCATACTGTTAGATTACAGAGACAACGCACCTGCACCTTATCTCGATCCTGTCGTATTGGCAACAGCAATAGAAAAAAGCGTTGGAAAGGAAGAACACTATTTCAAGAACTACAAATGCACCGGCGAAACTCAATACACAATCACTGACCTAAAAGATATATTGATCAAGGAAGGCTACCCAGTAACAGAGATTAAGGACACCAGCAATAATCAAATTCATAAAATAGAAAACACTGACCCGGATTCTATAATGATGGATCACATAGGAAACAGATACAAAACAGAAGGATGGTTTCCGTTGATATCCGATGATATGAGAGACACGTTCGATCTAGATGGCAGGACACTTGGGCAATTTATAGCAGAGGATAAGCACATATTCACTTCCAGAATGGAAAATGATCACTGCCTGTAAATGTAAGTTGATATGAAACGTAGTATAGATTATAACAAAATATATGATGCAGTAGAAACTGTGGACGACTGGTTACAGTTGCTTAAAGATCCTACCTTTGATTGGACAGAATGTATGTTAAGTTTAGCGAAGTACAAACCTGGACATTTTAGTTTTGAAAAAATAGGTGAGGTCAAAGGTGATTGGGAATTTAATTCACAAAATCTAGTTATAAAATCATCTGAAAATCTAGAGAACAACAAATACGTAGACGCCAGCGAGGTTGCACTGCTTAAAGCCAATAACTTTACTCACGGCTATAAAGAATACCAGGCCGATGATTTGTCCAATCGAATAGCACTAGCATTAGGGTTCACAGATTATAAAGCGGCCATCAACATACAAAAGCCAGGCAGTATCAAAAATCTTCATGCTGATTCATTAAACGGCTGGTACAAAGATATTGAAAAATTTAGGTATGTGCCGTTAGACAAAAGTTTGAAGCAACCAAAAGGAATGAAGAACCTACATCGGGTGTTCGTTGCCCTTTCAGATTGGCAACCAGGTTGGATGTGGCAATTCGGAGTTGACCATTGGTGTAACTGGAAAAAAGGCGACGTGATTAATTTTGATTGGCGTAACGTGCCTCACTGTACGGCCAACGCTGGCTATTCACCCAGACCCATACTTAAGATAACAGGGATCAGTGATTACATAGATAAAAACAAAGGCTTCAAAATGCATATAAATACAAACGGAGTCAAATAAACCTTAAGGAGAACCAAACTATGTACAAGTTTGAAACTACGACAGACAACAAGGGCGTGATTGAAAACGTAATCAATCATGAACCAGAGGGATACAACCCTTCTACTGGTATCTACGCTTCTTCATACATTTTCAAAGGAAACTGGGAAGAAGAACTGAAGGCTCTAAACTTCACAAGAAGAGGAAAAGGATTCAAAGAAGTTGAGAAAGTTGACGCTATGAAAGGCCAAGACACTCAATACCTTTACAACTCTTTTAGAAGTGCAGACGGTAAGGATACCACACACGACCAATTACAAGACTTCTGGAAAGAAGAAAATCCAGCAGACTACAAAGACACCAATTCAAAACTTTCTTCACCACAACTAGCCGCAATTTGCGATTGGTTCCAGTGTGAGAAAACAAGAGTTAGGATCTTCCAACAACAACCAGGTGCTTACATGCAGATGCACACGGACTTTGACAATCAACGTGGAAACGAACACGGTGAGACTCTAAGAATCTTCGTGCAACTGACTGACCAGCCAGGTGGTGCTTGGTACAGATTCAAGACTGCTGATTCAGAAGTCAGCATTAACTTACAAAAAGGTCAATTCTTGATTTTCAATCCAGATCACACTGGACACCAAACTCAGAACTTGACTGAAGTACCAAGAAATGCTTTCATGTTAGTTGTTAAGAGAAACGCATGGTTAGATTCTTTACCAAAGAACGAAACTATGACTTTTATCGACACAAAAGAACTAGCAAAACAATCTAAAGTAGCATAATTTCTTTACAAATCTATAGCGATGTCTTATAATATCGCTATAGGTAGATCCAGATGCTAGAATACACAAAAAAGAAATGGCAAGATATCAAAAAGGTGAAAGACCTTTTGAGTTTTATCGAAGATCCAAAAGCAAATGTAATGGAACTGATGAAAACATTAGTAGATCCTGCTAAAAGCGGATTCTGGATAGCCGCAAACGTAAATTTCGATCTGGACATTGATAAAATTATTGACGCAGAGCCGGAAATAAGTCATTACGACATATCAAAAACTACAAGAACAGCCAGCGAAATAGAACACCATCAAAAATATAAATTTACAAACGGTTACGATAGGCACATTCCGTCCAAAGAAGTTTTAAAGATTGCATCCGTACTTGGGTTCAAGTCAAATCCTAGTTGTCACATCAATAATCAATTGCCCGGGACATTGATGCATAGGCACATAGATTTAGTTTCATGTTATACCTACGAGCAGAGCAATGACAAAAAATTTTTAGAATTGGATTACGACAAAGAGCGTAGGCAACCAAAAGGACAACAGGATATATGGAGATGTTTTGTTGCTTTGGATGATTGGAAGCCTGGACAGATCGTAAACTTCGAACCCGGGTTCTGGACAAAGTGGAAAAAGGGTGATGTGGTATTCTTTGATTGGCGAAACACTCCACACAGCACAGCCAACTGCGGAATAAACAATAGGCCTTTCCTTAAAGTTACTGGCATGCTCGATGATGATAGTTATGTAATAGATGCAAGAGATAAGGGCACGATCAAACAAATAAAAATATGAGTTGGAGATACACCGTAGGAGATAAAACAATACTCCACAAGGCCCAGGCAGTCAAGGAATGCATTGAAACAAAACATCCAATTAATTTCCATGCACCTCAGCAATATGAAACCTTTGACATGTCCATTGTGCCGGATGAATCATTCGTTAATTTGTTGATCGCGGAAGCCAAACATCTCCGTAACAAATACAAACACATAAAATTAAATTATTCGGGCGGTCTAGACAGCAATCTTATTCTAAAAATTTTTACCGACAACGATATCAAGATAGACGAGATACAGTGTTTCAAATCCGGCATACCACCAGCAGACTTTGAAATAGACAACTTCGCTATTCCAATGTTGAAAAAACTATCACATAAACTCCGTAACACTAAAGTAACAATATTCGAGCCGACTTTCGAAGACTATAAAAAATATTACAGTGATCTGTTGACTGCTGAAAAAATAAACAAAGGTTGTGTTGATCATCTATTACACTGTAGAATTATTTTCCAGAAATATTTACTAGAACATGAGATTGATACGGACGTCTTGACTATTACTGGCAAAGAGAAACCAAGGATAATTAAACACCAGGACGACTATTACACTTATTTCCTAGATGGAGAAATAGAATCGCACCCACACTTTTATAATTTTTTTGTGGACAATCCCACAATAAATGCCAAACAGACACATGCATGGTTGCAGGAATATAAGAAACACAATAACACTATAGATGCAACATGGGACGTAGAGTATCAATGGAATGAAACCACGGGAAGACCTATCAATGAGCCTTTCCCGGCAAAAAATTTGCATCTGACTAAAAAGGACAATCATATCATTCACAACGGATCTAAAATTTACTATCAGAATGAAAAAGAAAGACTGGCATTTGATTACCTTTCTACCAATTGTCCAAGCATACTTGATCAATATCAAAAATTCGTAGAAGCACTGCAAGACTTCACAGACAATACATGGTTCAATTATGGTAGACCAGAACTCATGTACGTGTCGAATTTTAGTAAGTTTTATGGTCTAACCAAAAAAGATGTGAAAACTGTGGACGAACTATATCCTGACGGTTTCAAACCCTAGCAAAATAGCGATTTTTACGCCAGTTGACGGAAATACCATTACCATGTATAATAGTGGTAACAAAGGAGAGAAAGACAATGTATAAATGTTCAGCAAAAGCAAGTTTGGTAGTAGATCAGATTAGATCTAGATGCCAGGAAGACACACAGACCAACAACAAGTGGAGAGGTAGATCAGGAAACTACATGTACATCATGGGCAGAGAGAATGCCGATGGTAAGGCAACAGGTGTGGTGCATAAGATCGCAGATGACGGTTCTCACAAGTTGTGTGGATCATTCAAGATCATGAGTGATGGTATCATAACAAGGTTCACTGGTCTAAGTAAAGCAGACTGGAACAATGCTATGAGAAATGCAGAAGCAGAGTACAAAGCGAAGTACGAAACAGAAACAACAGAACCAGCGACAGAACAAAAGGTTGCAGTATAAATTGACGATGCAGACGACGTGGGCTCGAGTTCCCCTAGTGCTAGAGATAAGCCATATTTTAAAAAATCTCGGCCCACACGCATCTTAGATTATGTTAAAAAAATATCTTAAAAGATTTATATACTTCTGTATAGCGGTTTCGTTCGTGATAGCAGGTGCCTGGGTTGCCGGTACATTCAATCCAAACGACTTCACAGTGCAACAAATAGAGGATGAGTTCCACAAGAAGGAAATGCGGATAATTGAAGAACTTGGTTTGAAAGAACCAGAGTTTGAGTTCTCCGACAAAGTTTCTTTTATTAATGCAACATCCAAGTGTGTTTCATATCTAAATTGGACCACAGATAAAGACAAAAGGGTGCCGATCAGTATTATTATAGCAATGGCCGGTATAGAGAGTGCGTGGGGTACAAGCAGGTTCGCCACAGTAGGCAATGCACTGTTCGGTGTGAGGACATGGAGTCTAGATACTGTACCACACATGAAAGCACTGGGCAATCCAGATGCCAGTTGGGGTGTGAAGAAGTACAAGACAAAATGTGAATCTATCAGGGACATGATTAAAATCCTTAATACACATCCTGCTTATGAAAAATTCAGAGAAGCCAGAGAAAAACAACTGGAAACGGGCAAATGGAACTACCGTTCCCTACTAGCAGGCATGACTGCTTGGAGCACCAACCCGGATTACCAAGAAATAATACTGCAGACCATAGTTGACAATAAATTACCTTAACAGTATAATAAACTATGGGATTCATACAAATGAAACTGCCTAAAAGAATCAAGCACAAGATCGAGAACTCTCGAAGGAACAGACAAGCACAGGCCAATCATGAGGAATGGTTAGCATCGCAAGGACTTGACACGTACACATTGAAGCAGAACACAAGGAAATTCGCAGGGTACGAAATACCCAAGTACGAAGCAGATCCCAACCAACCCAAGTGTGGTGACAAGATTCCTGTTGCTGGTGGTAGAAAAGCACCACCACAGGCTTATTCAGGTGAACGAAAGTTATTGGGCATAGGTCTCATGCACAAAAGCAATCTTGTACCTGTGTGGGACGAAGAAGGTGCAAAAGAAATTACTGCCATGAAAGGCAACAAGTAATGAAGATAAGGTATTATCAAAAGATTGACGGATGGAGATGGCTAGGTTTTTTACT
>UEXM01001941.1_pt1 | contig 15778 bp, 27 predicted proteins | sample 1796661 | NCBI WGS metagenome assembly UEXM01 (sample SAMEA4772469, study PRJEB27181) | metagenome | reverse complement strand
GTGCCATAGTTATTCTCTTGATCAAGAGATGGCATTTGATTATTCATAACTTCATTGATGGCAGCATTGCTTAATGGAATACCTTTAGCTCTTGCCTGGTCAATATATTCTTCTGCTGTTAAATCATTACGTTTAAACTTAATATATAAGTCAGTCATAAAATCTTGTGTTAATAGCTGCTTAGTTTTCTTCTCAGTATCTAAAGCTTTATTTAAACTATCCTCTTGGTCTAACGCAATCTTCATAATTGCTTTACGATCATCATCTGTGTTTAAACTTTCAGCAACAAGCAATGGTAGAAACTCATCGACATTGCCTCTGCCAAATTCAATGATCGTTCCTTTGGATGCAATCTCTTTAGCAATATGATTCATCACTGCTTTCTTTTCTACTTCTCTATACTTCGTCATATTATCAAAGTATGTGTCTTGGTCTTGAGAGAAGAACTGTTGTGCTTGTGCTTCACGCTCTAATAGTGTTGCTTTTAAGCTTGCTGGATTTTGGTCATTCGTCACAACTGTTTGTACATAATCATCTAAACGATCTAATAATTGACCTGACATATCTGCATGCTGAATCTTGCGTTGTTTGATTTCATAAGCATTTGCTTTTGCAACGCTTTGGAATCCTACAGTAGAAGCTGATGCTCTAAACTTTAACTCTTGGTCAGGATCCACTTGGCCTATGATTCTAGAATAGCCTTCAATAGCCGCATTCATTTCAGTAATCACATCAGATTTACTTAACATGCCTGCTTCAATTTGTTGATCAATGTCTGAGAATCTTGCAGTTAAATCATTCAATAAATCTTGTTTAAGCATTTGTGCTTGTACAGCTCGTGCAGCATCACCTTGTACAGTACCTGGTTCAGCAAGTAGTTCGTTGATGTCTTGATCATTTTGTACTGCAATAGATATTTGTTCTAAAGTTGGTCTGTTTTGTACGCCAAACATCTTACCTTTACGCTCAGCCTCTTGTGTCATCTTCTCAAATGCAAAGTCAGAGATTCTATCTAAACGTGCTGATAAGGTTTGTGAGGCTCGTGTCGCCTCTTGCAGAGATGTAAACCTGAGTGGAGTTTGGCTCTCTAAGGTATAACCACGACTTCTGTACTGTTTAGGATCTTGTGCCATATTAACTTTCTAACATAGATGGATATGGTTTATTATAAGCTGGTGTTGCTGTGCTAGGTGTTGATGTTGGCGTTGCACTGACTTGGTAATATTTATATGCAGCTTCACCAAGCTTAACGCCAGCGTCTAGCAATCCAGATTGTTGAGCAATGCTTCCAGATACGTCATAAATATCAGCTTGTGTTTGTCCACCTAAGATTGCATTCTTAGCATTAGATACATCAAACATCATATCTCTTGCTGCTTCTTGTGTACTAATCTGATCAATCAATTTTGCTGATCCATCTAACCCACTTACACCTCCTGCAAATCGAGATGCCATGTTCGCAGATAAAGATCGTCTGAGGTTACGTAATGTATCGTTGGCTCTTTGCTCATACTGCAATGCTTTACGCTCACCTTCAGCTTCTGCTTGCAGGCTTTGTAATTTATACATTGCTTTTTGTGATTTGCCTTGCTGTATGCTTTGATCTACACTGAGAGCTGTGCTAGCTGCTAATAACGCTACTTCCCATCCCATAATTACGTTCCTTGATGTGTTGCTAGTTTATATTCTAATCCTAGTAATGTCATTTTTAGTGGTGCAGATTGTGTGACAGTAATCTGACCTTCATTACTATACCCAAGTATACCATGTAATACCTTTGTTCCGGTAAATTCTGGTACAGATGAATCTAAGGCTCCAGCTCCCAATCTTCTAATTGGAACTAGATTGCCATTAATTACAATGTTTTGTGTTTCTAAGAGAATCGCATTAACTTCTACAATACGCTTTCTAAAACCGATACGTGTGCCTGTTTGTAGTTTCAGATCAATTGGCATTGTCTTTACTTCTACTTCGATAGGTAATCCAACTTCACAAGATGTAGTCGCAGCGTTAGTAAATGTGACTGAACTGTCTGCTGTCTGATCTTCTTCAACATAACCATCAACTAATACATTCACGGTTTGTCCGTCAATGTGTGATGCGTCTAGACTAGATACAGCTCCACCTGTAACGGCTGAGTCTGTTAAAATGTTCTCATCAAAGACTTCTACATAGTATTTATCTGTTCCATTATCATCTCTTTTAACTACAGTATAAATGTCTGTAATGTCAACACCAACGTCTACATATTCACCTACTGTAACAAACTCACTAGGCGCAATAACATTCTGTGTTCTTAAAAGAGAAAAGGCAGCAATTGATCCATCATCTTCATTAACAATAAGTAATAAGTCATTTTCATCTGTAGCCACTGCACGACGTATGTCCATGCGTTTTGGGCCTTTGAGTAAATGACCAGCGAGTAATGAAATCTTTGATGTAACGTAGGTTAATTGTGTATCAGAGTATGCAATCTCAGATAATGTTTTACCTTGACGTTGCACAAATAAAACTCCAGATTCAAGCTGTTTAACTCTAATTCCTTCTTTCATGCCATTTCTAGATGTAGTAGACAAAAAGAAACTTGATGGAGTGATTGGCGTTAGTCCTTCTTGAAGAACCGCGAATTCACCACCCGTCGTAAATACTTGCAAATCACGACCAGAGATAATGTCAACAATAGCATTAAAAGTATTAGTATCAAGAGTAGCTTCAACGGCATCGTCATCTAGTCCCTCCACGGCTTCAAAGTCAAAATATAATGCAACTTTAGATCCCCAAATTGTAGAAGGTCTAGATTGACTACCACCAAAGAATAATCGACCTTGATGAAATGTGACTGATCGTGGCCATCCTTTTGTTGCTGACCATACATCTTCATATCCTGTTTCTAATTCCCAATCACCTGATGCAATAGCCGATGTATCAAAGAAAGGAAATTCAGTCACTACATTAACAACTGTAGAGCTAACATATTTAACTATTTTTGCTCGTCCTTGCGGATCTGCGTTGATGTATTGTCCGACATGTCCTGAGTTAAATACTCCTGCTGATGCGGTAACTGAGATCTTGCCAGAAACATCTGACGGTGTAAGCGTCGCTGCTGGATTTGACGTAGATAATGTGAAAGCATATTGTGGTATAGAGTCAAATGTAATGTTACTAATTGTCCAAGCAGAATCACTTGCACCCCTAACAATCTTTACTGGCTGAGTATGTTCATCAACCATAATTAAAGTATCAGCTGACTGAGTCCAATTTAAATGTCCTAAATGTTCTCCAGTTAATCCATAAGTAGATGTATCTAGATAATCATTGCCTGATGCATTAATGTTTGTAATTAATGTATTGTTTTTATAAACGTACATGCGGTCTGTTGTAAAACATAACATGTAGCTATCATTGGTAGAGAATTCAAATGGCACTAATCGAACACCATCTTGTGGGCTACCACCAATTTCATTGATAAACTTACTACCTGGTCTTCTTGTTACACCACCTTGTGGTTGACAGATAACATTCTTTGCAGTCTCTAATGCATTCTCATATGCTTTTAAATCTACACGTGCGCGTACAAGAGGATCTAACTCACCTGTTGTAAAGTTCGTTTGTATGCTAACAAATCGAGCCATTAGTACCTCACGTTAATTAATGAGAAGTCTTGTATTGCGTTGGTTGGTTTGCCTTGGCCATCAATGTTCATAGCTTGTCTCATATATCCACCACGACCATTCTCACCTGGATTACCTTCTGCAACAACTTTCCAGTATTGAGATTTATCAGCCTGATCTGTGATTGGCATTGCAAGGTGCCATGCTAATTGATATTTAAGTAATTGTACAAAGTAATGTGGTAATGCATACTCTGGTGCATTGTATTGATAATCAATATAAACTGCTTCGTAATCTGTTAATATTTTGTTACCAAGTAATCGATACTCTCTTCGTCTTGGAGATCCTACCTTGTCAGTATCATATAAGGCGTTTGGTGTCCCTATCATGTCTGATGGTAATTGATATTCGTATTTGTATTCAGTAGTAGGTGTCGTGACTAGCCGCGCTAGTTGTACCTTTTTGAATGAGAATGACCAAGGATATGATGCGATAGTTTTAATCTTAATATCTGGATAGAGTCGATCACATATATTTGATTCATCGGTACCTTCTGTAAATGATGATATAGGATTAGCTCCAAGCATTAACAATGAATCGGAACATATTTTAATATCGGTATCACCTGTAGCCATTTTGTTTCCTTTAAATGTGCAAATAGGTAGGCACCGAAGTACCTACCTTATCCGCATTAAACTACTTAGTCAGCGTCTGCAACTGATAGTGCTGTACCATCAGATACGTCAACTACGCCAGAAGCGTTAGAAAGTACAACGACTAAAGATGCTGTAGGAACAGAAACGTCCCATAAGTAAATTAAGTCGCCCACTTTCAATACGCTGTGTGCGTCATTGAAGTAAGCTGTTGTATTAATATCAGCAAGTGTATCAGTGCCAGGTGCTGTATAGCTCCACATTTGAGGAGCATTACCAGCTTTAGCCTGACCACCTATTGGTTGTAGATTGTCTTTATTATAAGCCATTAATTATTCTCCTTAAGCTTCACGACATGTGATTTGAACAATACCTTCAGCATCAATCGCTACTGCGCCAGCTGAGAACATTGAGTTCACTAAGAACGATGTTTTCTCTGGTACGTAGTTGATTTCTGTTTTAGGACCCATACCTTCAGCATAACCAAGAGCATCTTTATGGAATGCCCAGATTGTTCTGTCTGAAGAACCATCAACAGTTAAGCCACCTTCAGCACGGTCACCAAGAACGTGGAAGTTGAAGCCTAAGAATGTGTTGATTTCGCCATTAACTAAAGCTTTAACTGAAGCAAAGTCAGATGATGTTACTTCTGTTTCGCCTAATAAAGCTGATAAGTTGTTAGCGTGAATAACCATATGTCTGTCTGATGGAGGTACGTTACCAGCATCTAACGCTTTCTTAGCAGCTAAAAGCTTGTCTAAGTTAAGGTTAGTGTCTGTACCACCAATGTCATTACCTACGGTTAATGAAGTTGAAGATGCTGTTAATGCATCAATAATAAGCTGATCTTGACGACGACCGATAGCATTAGAAACAACTTGTACTAATTCTTGTCTTTCGTCAAAGTTAACTTTTTGTTGCATGAAGATGTCAGAATATTCTGCTGCATTCCAATCTTCTAATGTTGCTGTTACTTGTGAAAAATCCACATTCAATGGTGTTACGTCTGTTTGTGGAATACGTAGTGTAGCTACGCCTTTACCCGCTTTCGGGAATTTTGCTGTTGAACCCTCAACGCCGCGTCTTTGTCTAGTTGCACCTACAAGCTGTGCTTTAGCCTGATAAGCCTGTTTAACTTCGGCATCAAAAAGGGTAACAAAAGCATTAGATAATCCAATAGCCATTTGAGACTCCTTAGTAATTAATAAAAAAAGTATTAATCGCTGTGGTATGCCAGTGAAACCTGGGCCAGTGCTTGCTATTTACGATAGCCACTCGACAAGACTACTTGTATTTAAGGGTTGCGAATATAGAAATGCAATATGCCTCACTCGATAATATAGCACAAATGAGGCGGTTTTGCAAGATACTTGACTAACTGAAGTTTTGCTGAAAGGCTCTTTCTACCTTAGCTCGATAAGATGCGTCTGTTTGATACCTAGGATCTTTAACCATCTCGTACAACTCATCTTTAGATGGCGCACCTTCTACTGGAGTAGCTTCAACAGGAAGTCTACCTTCGTATGATGCTCTAAGTTTTTCTAATGCAGCAATACCTTTTGCAGTACCACCCATGACTTTAAACTCTGCAAAGTCATCTTTAGACCATACACCTTTGTTTACTAAGCCTGAAGCCCACTTAACCATTCCGTTAATTCGTGCATCAGCGTTAGGACCGAGTTGTTTCATTTCTTCTTGGATATTGACTTCTGCTTGTGCGGCATTACTCAATCCCATTTCAACAACTTGACCAACTAAATCATCAAGAGCAGCTTGACTGACTTGATATTCTTTTGCCCAATTCATCACGTGACCACGAACTGGATCGTCATCTGGAATGTTTCCAAATGCAGATGTATCATACTTACCATCTTCTGGTGCCTTATGTTTACCTTGAGAGATTTGCTTACGCAGATCTTTCCAAGACTTTGCCATACCTTCTAAATCAGGTGCTGAGTCTTCAGCTTTCCAAAAGTTCTCAGGCCACCAATCTGGTCTTTCTAACGGCTCATCATCTTCTCCTGATTGCTGAAGCGCAAATTCTTCTTTGGCTTTTAGCTCTGCTGGATCACGATGATCTATTTCTACTTCTTGTGGATTGTCGGTACTAGCTTCCTCGGTCTCTGGAGTTGCTCCATCGAGTAGGCCAGTCGACTGTTGAGTTTCCTCAACTGCACTAGGCTCGATTGCTTCACTCATTATAATTTCCTTGCTCTAATTAACCTTGCTTCTATATCCCTTACAATACTATTTTGTCCTTCACGATAGTATGCGTAACTAGGATCGCTACCTGGCAAGGCAACAGGTTGCTCTACGACAGCATGGCGTAACCATTCTATCAGCTTCTGTCCATCTTCACTTTGAAATACTCTAAGACAGAGACGATCTACATCGTCTCGTTGTTGACCTACATCTCTAATATCAAGCGGTAATGCTTGTTCTAAATCATCCCATCCAGCCATGGTTTACCCCTGTGCTTGCTGTACCATCTCCGCCGCTGCTTCAGGATTTTGTTGCGCCATCTGTGCCATTTGCTGTTGCATCATCATACGCTCTTGTGGTGTTGGTCTCAATCTCTGAGGTACACCAAGCTTCTCAGCAATGTAATCCATCATTTCATCAACTTTAATTGTCATCTGACCTTGTGGTCCAGCTTGTTGTGCAATTTGAGCATACTGTAATATATTCTGTATGTCATCCATATTTTGTGCCATTGCAAGTGGAGCAACAGGACTAATCTTAACTTCAAGTCCATTCACTTTTAATGGTAAGGATATTATACCACGCTCATCCATCACTTGAAGCATCTTGCTAACAAGAGGAATCATTGTTTCATTAATCAGTCTACCAAATGCAGAACCTAAGTTTTGCGATAACTCTTTCATACGCTCTACAACTTCTGTTGCTGATCGTGCTGACATGTTATCAGGTGGTAAAGATTCATCAAGTAAGATACGCTTAATGTTAGCTACAATATCATTAATGATTAATTGAGATACATTGAAGTCACCTGCACGTGGTAATGGTTTCAGTGATTCACCTTGTGGTCCACCGTTACGTGCTACAGGAATAATTGCACCTGGCATAATCTTAACTGTATTTGGATTCAATACACCATCATCTGCTGCTGTGTAAACACCAGAGATTGAGAGAGAAGCATTCTTTAAGATTAGCTCTTTGACTTTATTTAATGTTTTAATATCAGGTAAGGCAGTGATTAATGGTCCACGTCCATACACTTCACCGGCTACTTTAGCGTAACGTGATACAATCCAAGGACTGTACTTCATACGCTTATATACTAATTCTGTTTTAGATTCTTTATGAATAACATGATAACAATAATCACCACGTTTCTGATCTAGAATAGTAGCTTCAATTAACTCAATGTCTTCAGTAGGTTTGTTATCAATCTTAGTTTGTAAGTCTTGTGGTATTTTAGCTTCAGGCCATTGACGCTGTATAGATTCGCCTTTGATTCTCATACGTCTATACACATTATCTATCTGACCATTAGCACCTTCTTCGATAGATACTAAGAACTGTGGTACTGGGATAAAGTTAATAGGATTAATGTCATCACCAGGTTGCACCATCATGACAGCTGTACCTACAGATAAGTCAAGTAAGAATTCACCAATCGCAATATCAAAGTTAGATTGCTTTAATGTATCAAACAACTTCTCATTGTACATATCTAATGCACCTTGTGCTTCTGCTTTACGATCTTCAGGAATGTCTGATCCGGGTTCTAATCTACACCATTTGCGTTGTGGAGGGAAGATACCAGATTGCATGCGGTTAGCAAATCTTTGTGTAGAATTAATAGCAGTAGAATCAAATACACGATTCATCTTCTTGGTACCACCTACACCGCCATCGTAATGTCCATCATAAAGATTACGCTGAGGTAAAGCAAACTCGTAAGCTTCTTCGTAAAGACTTCTAAAGTCTTCTTTTTTAATTAAAGCTTTATCGTGTCGCTTTAATACATCTTCTGCTGTTAATCTCATCATAATCTATTTTTCCTTTATTCAGTCCAACTTAATATAATTTCAGCAGCCTGAGCATTGTTATTCTGATCTGCATTGGTTAATCTAAACAAGTAAGTCGTTAATGCTTTAAGTATAATATTGTTACCACCAACTTCTCCACCGCCACCTTTCTTACCTACACCGCCTGTTAATATTTCTTGTAATATTGTTGTGCCTGTTGATGTCACAGTAGGGTTAACAATTGCTACGCCTTTACTCGCAATCGTACTTGCTCTATTGCGATTAATAATGGGTAATGATGTTCCACCACTGACGATAGCATTCTCATATAAATAACCCACCGCATTACCAGCACAAAGTCCAGAGATGCTAAATGTTGGATTTAATCCTTGAGGAAAAGCAATTGCTATATCAATGCTACTACCAGCTACTAATGGAGTATCAAAGTCATATACGTATCCAGTAGAAAAAGCCTGACCTTCAATTAAGCGAACCTGTTCAACATTTCTTGTTGAGTACGCGCCCCTATACGAATCCACTAAGCCCACTCTGCTTTCTGTATTCTAAGCGGACCAATGTTAACTAGAAAGTAATCTACTGGCGCACCATCCACTTCGCCTTCGTAGATCTCAAATCCAATATTAAATCCCCAGTAAAAATGATGTGACCACATATTACTTCTTCTTCTTAAAACCAGCTAACATATTCTTGTAAGCTTTAGGTGAAATAGTTGAATCTTCTTTTGAACGGCTGGTGCCTTCTTTTTTACGCTTGTTCATGTTGTCATACAACCCTTTATTAGCCATTACTTGCCTTTCTTAATATCTTCTAGTTCTTTATTGTATTTATAGTTTTTCAATTGAAAGTTCAGACGCTTCTTCATCACACCTAATGTGCTAGATTTCTTATGGCCTGCCCAATGAAACTTCTCCCAGAATGTAGAGATCGGAGCTTGATTAGTTAAAACTAACCCTATGTCAGCACCTTTCTTTTCCATTAAGTCATAGACTAACATTGCTGCCTGCTCGCCTGAGCTAAGCTTAGTCGCATCAAAATCTTTATTCTGAATATGTTTTGTTACAAATTTATCTTGTGTATAACGAGATGCTCTGATTAAAGCAGTCTTCATAGACTCAGGTTCAAATTGAAACAATCCCTTGCCTTTTCCAGTTGGGGTTACCTCACCTGTGACTTTGTCCTCAACATACTGTACCGTCTTAGGATCATAACGATTTCCTGTTTCTACTGCTGCAATAGGCAGTAAGATTTTATCTACAATAGCTTCACGAGTCACAGCATCACCATACTCAGGTTGCTTTTTAGCAATCATTTTATCTAGTGCAGCCACTGATGTTTCGTCAGTTAATAATTCTTTACGTAATGATTTAAGACTCATAGCCCATCCTAGGTGCGTTATAAAGATTAATAGGAGCAAAATATATTTCATGCCATTCAATCATAATTTAGTTTCTGTTCCAAGAAGTGACGCTGTTAAACCCAAACCTCCTGAGCCTAATGATGGCAATCCGGTTGTGTCTGGTCCAACTGCTTTACCGACTAAACCACCAGTGCCTCGCGCTAATCTTTTACGTCCTGCTTTTGATGCAGCAGTTTCACGCTTAGCTTCTTCAGCTCCACGCTTTGCTGAAGCTTCAATAGCTTTTAATTCACCTGCGGTAAAGTCTTGACGATCCTCACCAGTAAACAATTGAGCTGATCTAGTTTGATATATAGGTCGACTAGCTTGCCCATATAATCCACCTACAAATGGCGTGTATCCTTTAATCAAAGCATTTTCTGGCGCACTGTAACTTACCCTATCAAAACTACCAATAGTATGTGCAACTGCTTTCTGCAAACTACGCACTCCAGACTGCCACTGACCAGATTGGGTCATATACTCTAAACCTGTTTCTTGCTTTCGCATGCCTTCTGATATTTGTGTATCAACGGCTTTATTCCACCAGTCTTCAGATTTAAAGATATTACGGCCACCAGCGAGATCAATTAAATCTTTCTGTGCATTTGCAGCTTTAGGAAGCATACCTCTTGCTAATGCCATACCAAAGTCAAGGGCTGCCATTACTTACTGGTTCCTAATGTATTTTCTTCGTCAATACCCAATTCAGGAGTTAATCGTGTATCAGATAATAACATACGCTTGCCACCGCCACGTCTTGCACGTTGCTTCGCTGCCATTTCTTCTTGTAGATCTCTTTTTTCTCCTTCAGCTGCTTTTCTTGCTCTTGCTGTTTCTTCGCGTTGTGCAGCTAATTGTGCTTCTGCTGCTGATGTGTCTGGCTTACCGCCACCGAATACACCACCCATTAGGCTCTCCTCATTATATAATAATCTTGTTTATCTGAACTGTATTCGGTCAACAATCCTTCTTGTTTAAAATGCAAGAACTTTGCCCATGAAACAGCACGTTGATCATTGGATCTTACCGTAATTTGTATACGATGTAAAGTAAATAATATCTCGCAGATATCAAAGAATGCATTAGCACCCTTAGTCATAGCTATTGGGTATCGTCTAGCTTGCTGATCAAATAAAGACCACGCCTCGCCAAGGCCATTCCAAATGATAACGCACCCAAAAATAGCAACAACACGATTGTTAATGTACGCAGTAATAGCAGGACCGCATGTAGACTGATGGATAATATTCCGTTCTCTGTCCTGATTCGCAGTTGACGTAGTCCCATAGTTATCATATCCTTTGAAGTTAATAAGATGACTAGGTTGAAATGGTACGTAGCCTCCGTTGTGTAATTTAGGAAAGTATTTCCTGATGTCGTTTGGATCAATCGAATACATCAAAGTCTGATCGAGCCATCGTTTGAGCAATCAGTGTATTTTGTTGTAATGGAGATTTAGTCATACGCTTATGTTCACCACCCCCGAGCAGTAGGTAACCAAATGCATCACCAATGTGTGAGTGTTCATTTTTATTCGGTGCATCTTTAAATCGTTCTTGACCTGCGCCTACGGCAATTCGTTTAAAATGATAACCACCAGCTAATGATTTACGTATTTTTTTACAAGAGGTATGTACAATCAATCCTGGTTTACCAGCAATTAATCTTTGCATGGGTGCGGCTGCACCTTCACGTCTGACTTTAAAGTTGTTTGATGCTGTCGGTTGTGCGCGTAATCCTAAGGTACGTAAGTAATCAAATGCAGTGACTTCATAGATGGCATCACGTTGCATACCAGCCGGATCTCCCCATACATTGATTTGTGCTTTAGGGTAACGTGCATTGATCTCAGCAAGTAGCTGTTGACCAAATCTTTCAAGCCCCATATCTTCTGTAACAATCTCATGTAGAATAATCCAACGGCCATTAGCTAATCGTTGCCCGATTGCGGCTGCCGGTGTTAAACCGAAGTCTAATCCTATCTGCAATGGTTGCGTTGGATCGTATTCCACTTCTGATGAACTCATTAAGCTGTCATCATATTCTGGCCATACTGGTCGTCCTTCTTGAACGTATGTGTATTTACCTTCTGCATAACATCTGATCCAGTCTAGATTTTTACCACCTAACATCTGATTGTAATATCCACCTGGTAAGTTATTTACGTTCTCTGCTTTAGGATTAATGGTCCACCAACGACCGCCTGCAAAGATATGATCGTTAGCTTCTGGGTTGTCAGGTAAAGCTTCTGGTTCTACTTCGATAACACCGCCTGGTTGTTTGAAGAAGTCCCATCCATACTTACCTTTAATTTGATCTTTTTCTGATAATCTGAACCACCAATGATCATCATCCATCGGGTTGGTGTCCATCCATACTCCATGCCACGTAGGTCCACCATCTTTTTTTGTTGGATACCGACCCACACGATGAGTAAGACCATCGATAACAGCCTTAGGTAATTCTCTTGCTTCATTGACCCACGCTCCTGTGAGTTCTAAAGACAACAGTTTTCTGACGTCTTTGGGTTGGTCCAATGCTAAGAAGATAACTTCGCAATCGATACCAGCAGCATCACCTCGGGAGGGTAGGCGTATGTGATGTGTAATCGGAGGAGTATATAACATCGGACCAAAAGTGTTTTCAGGAAAGAGTTCCTGCCATGTTTTAATCGTTGTTGTTTTTAATTCTGGGTAAGAGTTACGCACAATGACAAATCGTGTATAACGAATGCCGTCAACAGGTGAAGGTTTTTGCCTGACTGCCCTCATCATGATTTCAGCAGCGCATGCGTAGGATTTACCCGATCCTACTGGCCCCATCAGTCCGCGAACAAATGCATTGCTTTGGAGAAAGCCGTAGGTTGTTAATGCGCCACTGAAGTCAAGATCAATCCCTGGTCCAGCAATTGCTCTTTTACTACGTTCTTTTTTATTGCTCATCGTCTATGTCTTTAAACTTCATCATCATCTTAGCTTTCAGATCTAGGTTTTCTTTCCATAGTGCATCAATAATCTTCATGACTCTATTATTGTTCATATGCGCCATGGCAAACTCATCACGCAATTGCTCAATCTCCGCTTTTAGTTCCATCTTTAGTCTCCAGTTGTTTTACTAAAAAGGCGACATAGTGTTGTAACTTCTTCAAATCCTCAACACCGTTTTTGTTTTTCCATCTTAGTGCGTACTTTATTATATTACCATATAAGAACCCTTCATAGGCCTCATCTGATAAATACTCTTGCATTACATCTATAGGTTGAATGGTATGTCGCTTGTAATGGTCGCCACCAACTTGGATGTCTTTTGGATCACTCATCTTTATTTCCTAATCTATTTTGTGCTTCTTGTGCAAATCTTACCACGATTTCAAAATGTGCTTCAGGCTTGTCTAATACTTTTTTTATCCAATCCTTATGACTCATGTTCTTCCTCTTCTCCTTGAACTCCTCCAAGGCCTTCATCGCTTTCAATCTCGATGGACTGTTCAGGTTCTTCATAATACGTTGTTGTCTCCGGTGCTTTGACGTTAATACCAATCACAGATGGTTTATCTGATTCTTCTGGATTATCTAATAGTCCTGATGCTTTTGCAAGGATTCTTAGAACACCCACTTTATCCCAAAGCTCAATATCAATAGTTGTATAACTATTACCTTCCTTATCGGTCTTGGTAACAGTCTTAATGCTCTTGATAGCTTGTAATGCATGCTCAGGAATATCCTTACTTGCCTTGACCTTAATGTTACCTTCACTATCCCACTCCATAATATCTGTTGGTTTTGTATTCGCAATACTGAGAAGGCTGTAAGAAACAGCCTCTCGGTTTGCAGCTAATGTTGTCGACCGCTCTAAGTTCTTTTGTAGAGTTCGTACACCACCATACCCAGCTAGACTTGGAATCGGTTTACTTTTGTTTTTAACTTTTTTTTCAGTCATTAGAAAGGTAAGTCGTCTTCAAGTTCATTTAACTGATCTGAGGACACAGCCTGACTCGTTGACTGCGTATTCTGTACTGGTGCTTGCCCACCTTGGTTCGCCACAGGATTACCAATTCGCACACTTTTGTATTCAACGCCGCCTTTACTCACGTTGTCATATACATCTAAGTAATGCTCTGTGCCGTCAGGCATTAAGATCTTACCACGCCAATCCGCATGCCAATCTTGTTCTTTACGATCATTTTTAAATACTGAACCTGTACCTGGTTTTGGTTGATACCCATTATCTTGTGCCATTATAATTCCTCTTTTTCTAGTTCATAAATATGGACGACAGCTGCGCCACCATCCCTTGCTTCACCTCTAGCAATCTCAATGTATTCAAATTGACTATCATCATCATACACGTTAGCCTTCATCAATGCATCTAATATTGCTTTTAAGGTATTGTCAAGATCAAATATTCTTTTAGACCTTGGATGTATCATCACACTAATACCTAAACTTTTATCACCGAATCGTTTGTAGCCTTGCTCATAAACATTAACTGCCACCTCTTCGGTAAATTTTTTTCCAGCAGGAGAGATATACCTTCGCTTTCCCGATGCATGCCAATAATTATTGACACTAGGTGGGTAAGGTAATTCATATCTAACTGTAGGTTTCATAACTTGTTTAACCTTGCATTTAAGTCTTTAGATAAATAAGCTTTGATGGCTTCATTAATTAAACTTGCTTTAGTCTTTTCTTCACGCTTCGATGCTTGTGAAAGCAACTCCACACTTTGTGGGGTAAGGCGTACAAGAAATGGTTTTAAATCACTCATTAAACTTCTCCTTGTAATGGTGGTAATTCGTCTTTAAATAGTGGAGGTAAGATCTCCGGTAATTCTTCTGGCTCAAAATCAATATTAGCTTCTTCGATGTAGATTTGTTCTATCTGTATTTCTTGAGTCTCAGACAATCTTTCTCTATTGTAACTTCCAATCGTTGCAATAATTCCAGCAACAGCAAATACAACAATCACCATAGCCCATAAGTTTTGATCAATGTCCTTCATATAGATCTCCTATGTATTTATTGTGGACTTTTTTCGTCGGACGTCCACGACTCCGTATATCATTCTCATGTTCTTTAGCTACATCACGCTTACACAGCTCGACCATCTTTAAATACTGGTTGGCCCCTATCTCCTTCAAGCCATGCCCGGTAAAACCCTTAGTCATTTTCCAATAGCCACTTGGATCAGTAAACTTGTATTCCAACGGTTTACCATCGTTGAACTCGTTACACACGAGTTTATAGAATTCACGTAATGTCATCCCCATTGTTCTGCCATAGCATCTGCTATACCTTCAAATGTTTTAGCACGATTCTTTTGCCTATCTTTACCACCTTTATTAAACCAATTACCAGGCACTTTAGTGCTTTGTCTATCAGTTACAATATTCGTTGGTTTCAATTCTGGCAATCCTTTTAACCATAAACAAGTTTTCTTTTGAAACGGATGCCCATATTCATAAGGTTGTATTGTTTGTGTGTATTTAGGTAGTCCATATATTTTAGATGGTATTGGATTTTCAACTACAATTTTTTCTATGTCTGCATTATATAACTTCATAAAGAATTCTTTTGCTTCCATTCCTAACTTTAACCTGTCTTCATTTAATTGTTTATTAGGATATAAGAATCTAGCTCCCGCATTAGATAAGTATGTACATGGAGGATGTGCAATCATTAAATCCCAACTATCATTAATTATATCCATCACATCACCTTGATAATGCTGACCAGGAATGTCAGTGGGTTCTAAGTCACATGACCAAGCATCATGACCACAAGCCGCAAATGCTTCTCTCACTACACCACTAAATTCACAAGCAATCAACACTCTCATTTCTTTTCTTTCTTGCCAAAGATACGATCAAAGTTTTCATCAAACTTCTTTTTATCTGTTGGTCTTTGTCGATGACCTTTTCCACCTGGTCCTACTCCATCAGTATTGGCCATAATAAAAGTCACCTCTTGCATTTCTTTTTAAATCATTAAAGTATCTTTTTGATGCCCACTCTATTTCATTTTCTACACACTCTTGTATAGAATCTGAAATCTTACCTTGAGTTTTCATCTTATAATAATCACCTACAGTTACTACATTC
>UEXM01001940.1_pt1 | contig 15783 bp, 26 predicted proteins | sample 1796661 | NCBI WGS metagenome assembly UEXM01 (sample SAMEA4772469, study PRJEB27181) | metagenome | reverse complement strand
CTCCTATAATATCCTTTATCCTTGGCCGGTGGTTGGGGATGGCGGAGGACAGTGAAGAGCTTGTGGGCGGGACCCACCCTTATTTTTTTTGCTTGTTGGCTTGTGTTTTACGACTATTGTAGGTCTTACGGAGCAACCCCGCCTACATAAATTTAAACCCCGAACTGCAAGCAGTCCTAGTTTAAAACTAGTCAGCTAGTCTGTTTTAAATCCCGGTAGCCGTAGGATTAACCAGCTGTTGATGTTGCAACCTTCTAGGCCATACAACAACTGATCCCAGGTCCTATTACCGAAATGCATTTCGTATCGTCATACAAATAATAAGACCAGGGATCAGTCTGATCCCAGGTCCTCTTCACACAATCGGATCTATAGACCGAAGCACTAATAGGACCAGGGATCAGTGGCGTTGCGGAAAACTCCGAAGAGTGTACTTGGCCAACGCCAAAATCCTACTTGCTTTTGCCGGTGCAAGTCCCGTTAAGTTTTATTGTTTTGTTTCAGCGATAAAACTTCAAATGAGGCTGAAATTAAGTTATACCATAATATCCTATAATAACAAGGACAATATTGTCGCACCTAATTTAGAACCATTCTAAAGTAGAGAAGAGCATGTGGGCGGGTCCCACCCATATAAAAAAATAAAAATTTTTTTCTTTTTAGGGCTTGACACTTATCCTATAATAACCTATAAACAAATCAGTTGTAATAATAACTCAAACAGAAAGGAATACATTATGCAACCATTAAGAAAAGACCACGTTGATTACTATAAAGACTTAACAAACAGAAAGTTTGATACTCAAGTTAATATAGTTGAAACTGAAATTGACAGTCAAGCAGAAGAGATTGTCAATAAAAAGATAAACCAATTTCCAAAGGAACTTGGCTTTGATAAAATGATTAAGGAACTAGATAAGAGGTGTAAAGCTCTTATAAAGTTTCAATCAGAAAAAGCCCAGATTGAATACAAGTTGGAAATGGAAGCTAAAAAAGTGGCAGATGATATTGAAGACCGATTTAAGCGATTTCAAAAATTGCGAAAGTGGGAAACTTCAATCTCTACTGTAAAAGTCAAAGAAGAAAACGCAGTTGATTATATAACTAAAAAACTGCGAAAAGTATGTTTTGAAGAAGCAGAAAAATTTGTTAGATCAAAACATAAACTTTATCACGCATTAGAAAACAAACGTGAAAAGTGTTTGACTATCCTGCATACAGGAAGCCACATACAACCAACATTAACCGAGTTAAGTAAAGAAATGAGTACAGCTAGAATACAGCTTGATATTCCGACTTCTTTATTAGCTTTACCGAGTAAATAATATGGATTGGAATATTGTTTTATATATCGGTATGTTTTTAATTGCAGGTGGTTTTGGATTGTTTCTATATTCAGAAATGAAGATACGAGAAATAGATCGTAAATTATTTTTGAATGAACAATTACACAAAGCATTTATGGAAGCAAAAAAACAAAAACAAATGGAGTTTAAATTTGATAAATAAATAAAAAATCGTGGAGCGAGAAATCGCTCCACGACACATAGCACAAGATATTGTGTCAAGGATAATCCTACACACTATGACCAAAATGGGTCAGGGAAGAGCATGTGGGCGGGGCCCACCCGGGGAGGAAAAAAAATTTAAGGGGTTGACTCTGATCCACGTTCCTGTATTATCCTACATAACTTAACGAAAGGAATACAATGATAAACTTTGTAAACAAAGAAGATAAGGCCTACAAAACAAAACCCAGGTTTCATGAAAGGAGAATAACTGACCGGGGACTTTGTATCTGGCAAATGAATAAAATGTTGCGGGGTACAGGGTTAAAAATCCAAAGACTAATGGACATGTACAAATCAGTAAATACAAGTCAATTACTTTTGGTTCCTACTGGATATAAAAACATAGATCTAACTAATCCATTTACTTGTTATGGTTATGTTAGATTATTTCCAAGGGAGACATGTTTAAGAACTTGGGAACGAGTCTTAAATAAATTAATGAATACTCCAGTTAAAAAAGATTGGATCATTGATGGTTTTAAAAAGAATATCCAAAGAGATTTTAGAACTTACAATAATAAACCTGACTGGAAAAAAATAAATGAAGTAGCCGAGAAGCTCTGGCAATTTCATTATCCAAAACATTAATAGTTCGTTAAGAAATACCCTATGCAGAAATTGCATAGGGTATTATAGGATAGAGAAGAGCATGTGGGCGGGACCCACCCTAATTTTTATATAGGGGTCCCTAAAGGAACTATATTGAAGTTTCACGTGAAACATTTTTGTCGATACCCCCTTTGTTTGATAGGGGTCCCAGACCTACCCTATAGTGTTTGATTTACTCAGTCATTCGGGTATAATACTTTCTACCCACATTGAAATATATGCTAACGATACAAGATATTAATAAAATTCAAGATCCAATCGAAAGAAGAAAGCTTAAGATTCAGATCATACAACGAGAGCAAAGAAAAGAACTTAAACAAGTTCGTACTAAATTTTTGCCTTTTGTAAAAAGGATGTGGCCTGATTTTATAGAGGGGTCCCATCACACCGAGATAGCAGATAAATTTAATAGATTGGCAACTGGAGAATTGACCCGTCTAATTATAAACATGCCACCTAGGCATACTAAATCTGAATTTGCATCATTCTTTCTTCCTGCATGGATGATAGGACAAAACCCAAAATTAAAAATAATTCAAGCGACTCACACGGCAGAACTTGCTGTAAACTTTGGTCGTAAAACAAAACATTTAATTGATTCACCTGAGTATCAATCAATATTTAAAACAAGACTCCAGGAAGATAGTAAAGCTGCAGGACGTTGGAATACATCTGACGGTGGCGAATACTTTGCAGTCGGTGTCCAAGGTGCGGTAACAGGTAGAGGTGCAGACTTATTGATTATAGATGATCCACACTCAGAGCAAGATGTAAACTCACCTATCGCATTTGATAATGCATGGGAGTGGTATACCAGTGGACCACGGCAAAGGCTTCAACCAGGAGGTCGTATTGTTTTAGTTATGACTCGTTGGAGCACTAAGGATCTTACACAAAAATTAATTAACGCTCAGAAAAATGAAAATGCAGATCAATGGGAAGTTATAGAATTTCCTGCAATCCTACCCAATGGTAAACCAGTCTGGCCTGAATATTGGAAGATCGAGGACCTCGAATCAGTAAAAGCATCTGCAGGTGTTGCGAAATGGAATGCACAGTACATGCAGAATCCTACTTCAGAAGAAGGAGCTCTCATCAAGAGAGAATGGTGGAAAGATTGGGAACACGAAAACATGCCTGTGGTTGAACATGTTATACAATCTTATGATACCGCATATTTAAAAAAGGAGACAGCTGATTATAGTGCAATTACAACATGGGGAGTTTTTCGTCCAAACGAAGACGCAGCTCCACAATTAATTTTATTAGACTCATACAAAGAACGATTAGAATTTCCAGAGCTTAGAAGAGTTGCATTAGAACAATATAAATATTGGAATCCTCAAACAGTTATTATTGAAGCTAAAGCATCTGGTTTACCTTTGATGTATGAACTTAGACAAATGGGAATACCTGCAGTAAATTTTACACCTAGTAAAGGTCAAGATAAAATTGCTAGAGTGAATGCAGTTTCCCCTATGTTTGAAGCTGGACAAGTGTGGGCTCCTTTGGATCAAGAGTTTGCTCAAGAAATGGTAGAGGAATGTGCTGCCTTTCCATATGGTGATCATGACGATTTAGTAGATTCCATGACTCAAGCGTTAATGAGATTTAGACAAGGAGGGTTGATAAGACACCCAGAAGATTATAAGGAGGAAGAACGACCTAAACGAAAAAAGAAGTTTTATTGGTGATTTGACTTTTGTAGGATTTTATGTTATAATGTTTTTATACAGAAAGGAATACAATGTTTTACTGGACACCAAAACGACTCAAAGAGTTAAAAGAACGAGGATACAAACTTAAATATTATAGGTATAAACCTGAGTGGAAAAACTATACAATAGAAGAGGAGGAAGAAATGAAAAAGAATCCCACATTAATTAAAAACATGAAACACGTAAAGTTGGATCAAATACCACCATTAAGTGGCCCCGATCCTCGAGGCTTGATTAATCAAACAAAACAAGGTAAACCAGAAAGATTGGAGAAAATAAATGGCAGATATAGACAAAGCATTAACCGAAATAAGAAAATCGGTTGAGATACCAGGGCCCGAGGAACAAGTAGAGGCCACTGAAGAAATTAAAGAATCATTACCCGACGCTGGTGAGACAGAGATTACCCCGACAGAAGATGGCGGTGTAGAAATTAATTTTGAACCTGGAGCATTTAACCAAGCACAAAGTGAAAATCACTTTGACAATTTAGCTGAGTTACTACCAGAGGATGTGTTAGGTCCTTTAGGTTCAGAATTAAATCAAAACTACATGGACTACAAAGAGTCTCGTAAAGAATGGGAACACACTTACATTACAGGTTTAGATCTGTTAGGATTTAAATATGAAGATCGAACAGAACCATTTTCAGGTGCAGCTGGGGCAACTCATCCGGTACTTGCAGAAGCAGTTACGCAATTTCAAGCGTTGGCATATAAAGAATTATTACCGGCTGATGGACCTGTAAGAACTCAAATTATGGGAGCTCCCACTCCAGAAAAAGAAATGCAATCAACTAGAGTTAAAGATTTTATGAACTATCAGTTGATGGATCAAATGAAAGAATACGAACCAGAGTTTGATCAGTTATTATTTTATTTACCATTAGCAGGATCTGCATTTAAAAAAGTTTACTATGATGATTTATTAGGTAGAGCAGTTTCTAAGTTTGTACCTGCAGAAGATTTAGTAGTACCTTATACTGCAACATCTCTTGAAGATGCAACAGCTGTAGTACATCGTGTTAAAACAAAAGGAAACGATTTAAGAAAACAAATGGTTGGAGGATTCTATAGAGATTTAGATATCGGACAACCAGGTGATATTGAATCTGATCTTGAAAGAAAAGAACGAGAATTAGAAGGAATTACAAAAACAAAAGATGAAGACGTTTATAATATTTTAGAGTTTCATATTGATTTAGATCTAGAAGGTTTTGAAGATAGAGACTCTGCAGGCGAACCAACAGGAATTAAACTTCCTTACATTGTAACAATCGAAGAAGCATCACGTGAAGTTTTATCTATCAGAAGAAATTATGAATTAGATGATCCAAAGAAAAAGAAAATTTCTTATTTTGTACACTTTAAATTTTTACCCGGTTTAGGTTTTTATGGGTTTGGATTAATTCATATGATCGGTGGTTTATCAAGAACTGCAACCGCAGCTCTAAGATCACTATTAGATGCTGGTACTCTCTCCAATTTACCAGCAGGATTTAAGAGGCGTGGCATTAGAATACGTGATGATGCCCAGTCTATAACTCCAGGCGAGTTTAGAGATGTGGATGCTCCGGGTGGTAATATTAAAGATGCGTTTATGGCTCTTCCATTTAAGGAACCATCACAGACTCTCTTACAACTTATGGGTGTCGTTGTATCAGCTGGACAGCGTTTCGCGTCTATTGCTGACCTTCAAGTAGGTGATGGGAATCAACAAGCAGCAGTGGGAACGACAGTGGCTTTGTTGGAGAAAGGGAGCAGAACAATGTCTGCGATTCACAAAAGAATTTATGTGAGTCTAAAAAATGAATTTAAAATGTTGGCTAGAGTATTTAAATTATATCTACCAGAACAATATCCGTATGACGTTGTTGGTGGTCAAAGAATGGTTAAGAAAACAGACTTTGATGATAGAATAGATATTTTACCTGTGGCTGATCCAAATATATTTTCTCAAACTCAAAGAATATCAATTGCTCAAGCAGAATTACAATTAGCACAATCTAATCCTGCTATGCATAATTTATACAATGCATATCGTGCAATGTATGAAGCATTAGGTGTAAAAAATATTGATATGATTCTAAAACCTGTGCCAAGACCACAACCAATGGACCCTAGTATTGAAGCAATACAAGCTTTAGCAGGAAAACCTTTCCAAGCGTTTAAAGGACAAGATCATAGAGCTCACATTACAGCTCATTTAAATTTTATGACATCATCAATGGCTAGAAATAATCCAATGGTAACTGCTTCAATGCAAAAAAACATTTTTGAACACATAAGTTTGATGGCATTAGAGCAAGTTGAAGTAGAATTTAAAGATCAAATTATTCAAATGCAACAAATGCAGCAACAAATGAAGATGAATCCTGCAATGGCACAAGATCCGCAGATTCAACAACAGATGATGGCGTTGACTATGCAGATTGAAGCTAGAAAATCGGTTTTAATTGCAGAAATGTTTGAAGATTTTGCTAAAGAAGAGAAACAATTGATGGGTGAGTACGGAAATGACCCAATTGCTAAGTTAAAAGCAAGAGAATTAGACATCAGAGCAAAAGATGACTTCGTTAAATCTGAACAAGCTCAAGAAAAGATCAATCTTGACCGTATGAAAGCGTTTATGAACCAACAAAACAAAGATGATAAGCTAGAACAGAACGAAGACCTAGCAGAATTAAGAGCAGCTACATCTATTGCTAAACAAGAAATGGCTAACCAAAGTAAAATACACGATTTTGGTAGAAATTTTAAGAAAAAGTAAATATAATAACCTGAAGGAGAAAATATGGCTTTAAAAGATAAAATGTCAGTAGGCAGAAAAGGAGAAGTTGTAATGTCAAATGCAACTGGTGGTCAGGAAATTCCTACACCGGAAGTAAACACAACAACAGACCCTAGATCTAAGATCCTAACTAACCAAGATGCACCTTTTAATAAAATTGCAGTTGGTGAAGAAGTAGAAGTTAGAGGAACTAGAAGAATGCTGAAGTCTAAAAATAAAAAAGCAACTTGGTATTAGTATGTGGTTGTCAGCTATTAAATTAGCCGTCTCTGCTGGTAGTAAAATTTATGCTAACAAGCAGAAAACAAAAATGGCAATGTCTGATGCACAACTAATGCATGCTGAACGTATGGCTCGAGGTGATGAAGCTTACCAGGGCAAGTTGTTAGAGGCTCGTCAATCAGACTGGAAGGACGAGGCCGTTTTGATAATTTTAAGTTTGCCCGTGTTGGTGCTGGCCTGGGCGGTCATATCAGATGACCCAACTGCGATGGACAAAGTAAAATTGTTCTTCGACATGTTCTCACAGCTCCCGTCATGGTTCACCAATTTGTGGATCCTTGTCGTGGCGTCAATATATGGTATAAAGGGTACACAAATCTTTAGAGGAGGAAAAAAATGAGAAACGATTACGGAATAAGAAACATGTCAGCTAGAAAAGCTGCAAGAGGTGGTGGTAAAATGTCTACTGCTAGAAAAGACATGGCATCTGGATATTATAAAGATGACATGGGTATGAGAGGCGGAGCTATGTATAAAAAAGGTGGCAAAGTCGGTAAGAAAAAACAAGGTTACAAAGCTAGAAAAGATGAGTCTATTGCTATGAGAATTAAAAAGAAAAGAACTAAGAAGCAATTAAAAGCTTCTAGAGATGATTCTTATGGAAGATTCGGAAGCAAAGCTAAAAAATCTGGTAAAATAAACAAGTAAGTTAATTATGAAAAAACCAATTCCAAAAGGGAAAAAAGGAAAAGGCATAAGAAAACTTAAAAAAGTAGCTCCAGCAGTTGCAAAACGAATGGGTTACAAAAGAGGAAAAAGAGCTCATGGCTAAACTTTGTCCCGCAGGTAAAGCAGCCGCGAAGAAAAAATTTTCGGTTTACCCTAGTGCATATGCAAATATTTGGGCATCTAAATATTGCAAAGGTAAAGTAGGTAGGAAGAAAAAAGGAAGCGGCGGACTTGCACAAAAAGGTAAAGGTTGTGAGATCAGATGAGTGGTCTAAAGAAATGGTTAGACGAAAAATGGGTGGACATCGGAGCCCCGAAGAAGAACGGCAAGTATCAACCTTGCGGTCGTCAGAAAGGGAGCAAACGAGCGTATCCAAAATGCGTCCCACTTGCAAAAGCCACACGGATGTCAAGCTCGCAAAAGGCGAGTGCTGTCAAACGAAAACGAGCAGTGAGTAACACTGGACCAAAACCAACTAACGTTGCAACTTTTTCAAAAAGAAAAAGTGCATACATTGGAGGACTAATATGAAAATGCCAAATACAAAATACACAGGTAGTTTTATAAAAGGTGGTCCAGGAGAAAACCAAAGTTATAAAAAATATTACGGTGCCTTGCTTCAAGGTTTTAAAAGAGGCGGCGACGTAATGCCGAAAAGAAATAAGAAAAACTTTAGACCTACAAAGTCTGGAGCAGGCATGACTACCGCTGGGGTCAAAGCCTATAGAAGAGCAAATCCCGGCAGCAAACTAAAAACAGCAGTAACTGGAAAAGTTAAAAAAGGTTCTGCTGCAGCAAAAAGAAGAAAGTCATATTGTGCAAGAAGTGCAGGTCAAATGAAACAATTTCCTAAAGCTGCGGCTAATCCTAATTCCAGATTAAGACAGGCACGTAGACGATGGAAATGTTAGACGCATTAAGATTAAGATATCAAGCACAAATAGCAGAAGCAAAAGCTACTATAAATGTTTATTTATTTAAACCTGTTGGGATTGGTGAACATCCTCAACATTTAGATGAAATAGATAAACTGTTAGGAAAAATTGCTGAAGCAGAAGATAAACTAGAGGTAATAGAAAAATGGATGAAATTACAATAATAACAAAAATACAAAAAATGTTAAAAGAACGTTACCAACAAGTTGGTGATACGATGGTAAGTGGTGGTGTTGACAACATGGAAAAATACAAGTACATGTTAGGACAGGCACACGCCTACCAATTTATTTCAGGGGAAATATCCAACCTGCTAAACAAAGGAGCTAAAGATGGCACAGACGGAAAAGTCGTTAATATTGGAAAAGACAGAGATACCAAAGCATAAAAATGCTTTATCTGAAAAATACGAAAAAGAAAACAAAGCAAAAGAAAAAAAAGAAGTTGACGCTTACGAGCGTTTAAAAACAAAAGAATCAAATAAATTACCGCAACCTACTGGCTGGAGAATGGTAGTATTACCATTTAAGATGGCTGAAAAAACAAAAGGTGGGTTATATTTAGGAGCTGATACTATTGAGAGACAGCAAGTAGCATCAACATGTGGATTAGTTTTAGCAATGGGTCCACATTGTTATGATAAAGAAAAATTTCCAGAAGGCCCTTGGTGCAAAAAGGGTGACTGGGTGATCTTTGCAAGATATGCAGGATCACGAATACAAATTGACGGGGGCGAAGTAAGATTGCTAAATGACGATGAAGTATTAGCTACAATCGACAACCCCGAAGATATACTTCATCATTTTTAATAACCATAGGAGGAAACTATGCAAGACGTAGACAAAGTAGTTGACATTGATACATCCGGTCCAGGTGCAGAAGTTGAACTCGATCCACCAAAAGAAACTTTGGTAGAAGAGACAACTCAACAAGATGACAAACAACCTGCAGAGGATAAATCACATGAAAACGAACGTGAAACAAAACTTGAAGACGGTGGTGTCGCCGATGACTCATCTGAGAAATCTGCTGAGCCAACTGATGTTCAAGACAAAGAAAAAAATACAGAGCAAAAGAAAGAATTAGAAGAATACTCAGAAGGAGTAAAAAGAAGAATAGCTAAATTAACTAAAAAAATGAGAGAAGCAGAAAGACGTGAAGAAGCTGCTACTCTGTATGCAAAAAGTGTTTTAGCTGAAAAAGAACAACTTAATTCTAGACTTACAAAATTAGATACAGGATTTGTATCTGAAAAAGAAAATAGAATTAAAGCTGGTATGGAAGCGGCTGTTGCAAAACTTGCAAAAGCTAGAGAAGAAAGTGACTTAAAATCTGAAGTTGCTGCAAGTGCAGAAATTTCAAGATTAGGTTACGAAGAAGCAAGACTTGCTGATTTAAAAGCAAGACAAGCTGATAAAAAAGCACAAACACCAGTAAATCAACCTCAAGAACAAGTGGAAATGCCGAGACAAGTAGATCCTAGAGCCAGAGACTGGGCTCAAAAGAATACTTGGTTCAACAAGGATCCAATTATGACAGAGGGAGCAAAAGTAATACACAGACAATTGACAGAAATTGAAGGATATGATCCTAATACTGAACCTGAAGAGTATTATTCAGAAGTAGATAGAAGAATAAGACTTGAATTTCCGCACAAGTTTGATACAATAGCTTCCACTGAAACGACTAAGCCTACTCAAACTGTTGCATCCGCAACGCGTAGTAGCAAAACGTCTGGTCGCAAAATTGTGAAACTCACACCTTCACAGGTAGCAATTGCTAAAAAATTGGGTGTGCCACTTAAAGACTATGCGGAACAATTAAAAATCACGGAAGGAGTATAAGCATGGAAAACGATAAAACAAAAACTTCACGTGCGAGTCAGACTAGAGAAAAAGAATCTCGACCAAAAGTCTGGTCTCCACCATCTTTATTAGATGCACCCCCTGCACCGGCAGGATTTGTACACAGATGGCTTAGAGCTGAATCAATGGGATTCGACGACTCTGCTAACGTACAAGGTCGATTAAGATCTGGCTTTGAACTAGTTAGAGCTGACGAATACAACGAAGCAGACTACGCAGTTGTACAAAACGGTAAATACAAGGGAGTGATCGGTCAAGGTGGCCTAGTGCTCGCTAGAGTACCTGAAGAGATCGCAAAGCAGTACGCAGCTTATTATCAACAACAAGCTCGCGAACAAAATGAAGCTTTCGACAACGATCTCATGAGGGAAGAGCATCCAAGTATGCCTATCAGTGTTGATAGAAATACTCGTGTAACTTTTGGTGGTACGAAGAAATAGTTTTTTAACAATTTCTAGTTACATCAATTAAACTAAACAATGGAGATAAACTATGGCAAACCAAGATAGTCCTTTCGGTCTAAGAGCGATAGGAAAAATCGGTCAGAATAGAGACAACCAAGGTTTAGCAGAATTTAGTATTGCAGCATCTGCAGGAGCTATATTCGGTCAAGATCCAGTAAAAGCGTTAAACACTGGAACTATCGGAGTAGCAGCGGCAGGAGATTCTTTACTAGGAGCTCTAAACGGCGTTTTCTTTACTGACGCGAATACAAGTAAACCAACGTTTGCGAACCATCTATTAGCAGCTAATACTGCTACAGATATCGTAGGCTTTGTATCTTCAGATCCGTATGAAAGATTTGAGATACAATCAGACAACACAACAGCTTCTGCACAAACTGATGTTTTCATGAACTATGACATCACTTATGCAGCAGGAAGTACACATGATCACCTTTCAGGTGTCGAGCTAGATGACTCAACTTTGAGTTCAACTTCTGGACAATTAAGAGTGGTTGGTGTTTCAAAAGACATTAAGAACAATGATTTAACTGCATCGCATGTTAACTTTGTTGTAATGATCAACGAACACTTCTTGAAAACTCAAGCTGGCGTATAATAGCAGAATAGGAGATTAAATTATGGCTATATCACGAGGACAACTAGTTAAAGAACTAGAGCCAGGTTTGAACGCACTGTTCGGCTTGGAATACAAAAGATACGAAAACCAACATGCTGAGATATATGCAACAGAAACATCAGACAGAGCTTTTGAAGAAGAAGTTATGTTATCTGGTTTCGCTAATGCTCAAGTAAAACCTGAAGGTTCAGGTGTAGTTTTTGACAATGCTCAAGAAACTTACACTGCAAGATACACTATGGAAACTGTGGCTCTTGCCTTCGCGATTACTGAGGAAGCGGTGGAAGATAACCTGTATGACAGACTGTCAAGCAGATATACAAAAGCGTTAGCTAGATCTATGGCTAACACGAAGCAAGTTAAAGCAGTTAATCCATTAATTAATGGATTCGGCGGTGGATTCACTTCAGGTGACGGAAGCAATTTATTTGCTACTAACCACCCAACAATTGCTGGTACTGTATCAAACACACTTGCAACAGCAGCAGACTTAAATGAAACTTCATTAGAGCAGTCGTTAATTGATATTGCGGCTTTCACTGATGAAAGAGGCTTAAAAGTTGCAGCTAAAGGAACTAAGTTAATTATTCCTTCAGCTCTGCAATTTACAGCTGAGAGAATCATGAAGTCTGAAGGCAGAGTTGCTACAGCTGATAATGATATCAATGCTATGAGATCAATGGGAATGATTCCTCAAGGTTACAGAGTGAATAATTTCTTAACTGATCCAAATGCATTCTTCATCATTACGGATGTTCCTAATGGAATGAAACATTTCGTTAGAACTCCAATCAAAACAGCGATGGAAGGTGACTTTGATACTGGTAACTTAAGATTCAAAGCTAGAGAGAGATACCAATTTGGTGTTTCTGACTTTAGAGGAATCTTTGCTTCACCAGGTGTAAGTTAATAAATAATTTTGAGGCGGAACATAGTTCCGCCTCAATCTAAAAATAAGAAAGAAAAACATGAAAAAACTTCTCATTAATATCTGGGCCTACGATTATCACACTAAATTTACTGTTTTAGCTGAGGATAATACTAAAAGTGTAGAAAATGCTATACTTGACAAACTAGGAGATAAAGGTATAAAATGGGAAAAGACGGGAATGTTCGGCCCGTTAAACAGAATAACCTATGAGGAGGTTATAAATGATACAAGACCTTTACAAACAAAAAAGGTCCTTGGAGTTGAAGTGGGAACAGGAGCATATTGACAATGATAAATATACTCTTGATATGGTCAGAATTGATGACAAAATTAGAGAAGTCATTACGAAGATCAAGCTGGAAGAAGCAGCTATTGCTCACAGGCAGAATACAATTGATGGTGCCGCTCCACAAGTTTCTGTAGCTACTTAAACAAAAGCTACATCGTTGGAAAAATTCACTCCACATTGAAGGCTCTCTTGCACTCTACTAAAAACTAATATATAAATAATCCACTATACATTTAATTAGAATACTGACGCGTATAGTCGACGGCCTAGAGACAGTATTCGGAAAACTAGGAGGATAACATGGCAAGAACAACCTTTTCGGGACCGATAAAATCGGGAACGATTCAATACACTACAGGTACTACACTTGGAACAGACAGAGCTAATGTTGGTTTTACAGCAGTGTCAAAAATGGCACCAACTTTAATCAACTACAATGACACTACAGCTACTGCTACTGGCCTAATCATTCCAGCGTACTCACAAATAATTGGTATTTCAATTTTTGTTGAAACACTTTGGAATAATTCAAGTACATCAACTTTAGCTTTAGGTGATGGAGCAGATAATGCTACTGACATCGCAGCAGCTCATAACATTGCAGCTGGTTCAATTGGACCATTAAGAATGTTACAATCAGCTACTGAGAGATGGAAAGTTGGAGCAACTGACATAGAGTTATATGCAATTGTTGTAACTAACTCAGCAGATGCTGGTACTGCAAGAATCGAAGCTACGTACTTACAAGACTACTGGAACGATTCAGCTAGACCTGTATAATAAATAATTAGATGTGGGCCTTCGGGCCCGCATAAAATTTTAAGGAGAAAAATATGAGTATATACGCAGGATCATCAATTGATGGTGTAGCAACTAACGTCACTACGGAAACAAAAACTGTTCAAAGCGGTAGAACAAGAGTTTACGGTGTTCATGTATCTGGACCAAACCAAGCTGGAGTTCTTGAGTTTAAAGATGGTGGAGCAACTGGAACATCAAAAGTTAAAATAAATAAAGGAGCACATATTCATGACATGACTGTGAATTTTCCTGTTCCTATTTTATTTAAAACAGATGTTTACTCTGCTTTTACAACTGAACAAATTACTGCTATCACTGTCTTTCATAGCGGCGGTGCTAATTCGTAGGAGTCTAAATGGCCAACGTTACTTCAGGCACTACAACGTTTGACAAAACGTTTAAAATAGATGAGATAATTGAAGAGTCTTACAACAGACTCGGTCAATTTGACATGAGCGGTTATAATCTAAAAACTGCTCGAAGATCTTTAAACATAATGTTTCAGGAATGGGGAAATAGAGGTCTTCATTTTTGGGAAGTAGCAAACACTAATATTACTTTAGAAACTAATAAAAACGAATATAGAATTTTTAGAGCAACATCCGATGGTAATTCCAATGGAGTTACATCTACTTTAACTGCTGCTATTTCTTCTACATCCGCAACTACTGGAATCACTATTGCATCAAAAGATCGTATGCCTGATTCAGGAACTATAAATGTTGGATCTGAAAATATTTCTTACACTGGATTTAGTTCTTTAGAATTAACTGGGGTAACTCGAGGAGTTAACGGAACTACAGCTGCAACTCACTCAAATGGAGCTGCTGTTACTAATTTCGTCAATCAAGCTACAGAAATTTTAGAGATGTCTTACAGAAATTCTTCTAATGTAGATTCTCCTTTAGAAAAAATTAATAGATCTCAGTTTCAAGCTTTGTCAAATAAAACGGCAACAGGTCAACCATCACAATATTTTGTTCAAAGATTCATTGACCATGTTTTGATAACAATTTATTTAACTCCAAGTTCTACTCAAAATGGAGATGTTATAAATTTTTATTACGAAAAAAGAATACAAGATGCAGGCGATTATACAAATGCTACTGATGTACCTTACCGATTTGTACCTTGTATGGTAGCAGGATTAACGTATTATCTATCTATGAAATATGCACAACCAAGAATACAAGAATTAAAATTAATTTATGAGGATGAATTGGCTAGAGCTCTAGAAGAAGATGGTTCTTCAGCTAGTGTTTACATTTCACCTAAAACTTATTATCCGAGTATATAACTATGGGAAATTTATCAAAAGGAAAATACGCATTATTTATTTCAGACAGATCTGGATTAGCATATCCATATACTGAAATGGTAAAAGAATGGAATGGTGCAAGAGTTCATACTTCAGAGTATGAACCTAAACAACCACAGTTAGAACCAAAACCATACACAGCGGATCCTCAAGGATTACCACATCCAAGACCCGCAAGAACAGAGTTTCCAACTACAGATTTTTTACCTAAAAATCCTTTTACAATGACTAATGCGTCTACTCAAGTTTCAGTTAATTTTCCTTTCAGTGATTATAAGACAGGAGACTTTATAAGATTTTATGATGTTAAATCTCCAGTGGGTGGAGTAGCAGTTTCTACTTTGCAACTACAGACAACTTTAAATGGTGACATTACTGCTACAGATATTTCTATAACTTTAACAGACTCTTCTGCATTTCCAAGTCAAGGATACATTGCAATTGAAAAAGTAAATGCAACATCTGGATTGTTTGAAACTGAAACTATTTTTTACAATGGTAATTCAGGAAACGTTTTATCGAATTGTGTTCGAGGAACAGCTGCTCCTTTTAGAGGACAGACTCCCAAAAACACACCCGTAAGTGCACACTCAAACGGAGCGAAAGTCTACGGAGCTTACTCCGTGACCATGGTTCCAACAGTAGTACCACAAGCGGGTCAACCTTCAACGGTTACACAAAACAATAGTTTTACTTTTAATTTAATCAGTGCTGCAAGCAGCACAGAAACAGGAGGCGGGTTCCAATGTTTAGCTGGACCTGTTAATGATAGAGCATGACATACACAGAATTAAGACAAAAAATTAAAGATTACACAGAAGTAAATGCAAATGTATTTACTGATACTATTTTAAATGGGTTTATCCAAGACGCTGAACTTAGAATTTTAAGAGAAGTAGATTCTGATAACAATAGAAAATA
>UEXM01001938.1_pt1 | contig 15798 bp, 20 predicted proteins | sample 1796661 | NCBI WGS metagenome assembly UEXM01 (sample SAMEA4772469, study PRJEB27181) | metagenome | reverse complement strand
CAACGATACTTGGCAATAGACGAGTAGGCTAGTATCAAATTGATATGAATATATTTATTGTAATTAATTTGTTTACTATTGAACATCAGTTGATCACTTATTGATGGAAAGGAGAAGGGATATGAAACACAAAACAAATAAAACTTTTTACAAAAGAAAAGAGCCATGCGAAATTAAACCGGATAATCGTATCGGTCACAATCAGCCCCCAGGATCACAAATACCTGACGTTGATTATAAATCGGCAGACGATTATTTCGACAAGCTACCAGTTGGTAAGATACTTGCTAAACGTATAAAAGAAACTGGTCCATTTGGTGGTGCCGAGCTTCGTGATGGTCATGTATTTCCTACCTTGACCGGACCTCAAAAAGAAAAGATCGCAAGACTGCTTTTAAATGGTAGAGAATATTTGACCTATAAAGATATCAGGGTAGCTGTTCGTATGACAATACCGATGGTTGATATCCAAATGATTAAATCTGCCTCTACACATTTAAGGCAACTTAGCCGTGAGCTAAGTAAAATTCATAGGGATGCCAGCAAGTCAAAATTTGAAAGAGTTCTGAAAGCACAAGAAGCTATTGTTTCTACAAACTTGTCTATCAAAACCACTCATGGATTATTTGAAATGCTTGGTGTACATTCCCTAAGATGACCTATTTTAGCCCACGAAAAATCAATGACTTAGAAGGACTGATTCAACATATAGTATGTTGTTTGGTAGCTCCTTCTAGGCTGTGTACATATAAGGAGAAAAAAAATATGACACTTAATCAACTACTTAGGGAAGACCTGGTTAATAATATTATACGTTTGTCGCATAATATATATCATGACACACCCACAAACCGCCTTTTTAGGCTAACCTCTCTAGCTTTTGTAATACTTACCAAGGTAATCTTCTACATCCTTTTGACAGTATTTGCACTAGCTGTAATCTACTACACATTTCACATTGCATGTCTTGTTGACGATGTTTGCTTTGCACAAAACTATGAGGTGCTAAGATGACAAAATGGTCTGATGATGCAGTAGAACTGGGAGCTTCAAAGGTAGGGGCAATAGTCCTGGGTGAAACTCCTTTTCAAACTAACGAACAAGTTAGACAAATAGTTATGAATGCTAGAAATGGTGTAACAACTATTGATAGGACAATGTATGCCGATGCTCAGGATCGTGGAAACTATCTTGAAGAGCCTTTGATATATTGGTCAAGTGATAAACTAGATGCAATGTGTGCTGATGAAGTGGCATGTAATTACATTCCTACTACCGAAGCCCATCGTAAAACTGATTTAAGGCTTTGTGCATCGCTTGATGCGATCTTAGAGGTAGTTGGGGGCGAACTAACAATACCTAACCCACAAGGCGATCCTATAACTGTTAAAGGGTATGGAGCATTAGAGATAAAGACTGATGGCTGGGATGATGGTCCGCCAAGGGCAGAACAAGTCATTCAGTTACAAACACAAATGCTATGTGCTGAGTTTGAATGGGGTGTTATTGCCAAGCTTGGTCCTAAATTAAAGTTTGAACTTTATCCGTATAGACGAAGTGAAAAGCTTATTAAGTTGATCATGGAAAAGGTCGCTGATTTTTGGTACCGGGTTGATATGGATCATCCGTATCCACCAATAGACAATGGTAAACCGGAAACTATATCTCTTGATCACTTAGGTACCAAGCCTGAGATAATCCAAATCATTACAGATTATAATAAATGTAAGGCTGAAATGAAATCCTGGAAGCTTCGCATGGAAGAATGCCAGGAAGCATTGGAGCTTGTTCTTGATGAGCATGATGCGGAGTACGCCAAGGTAGGCGGATATAAAATCAACTTCCCAATAGTTAAACGTAAGGCACAACCGGAAAAGGTTATACCGGCCAAACCATCTACAGAACATAGACGATTTTCAATAGAGGAGATTAATAATGAATAGTCTTAGAACTAACTTAATACCTACTGATGTAGACCAGGCACTTAGAATATCAGAAATGTTTGCCAAGTCAGATTTGGTGCCTGATAATTATAAAAACAAACCAGCTAATATATTTTTAGCTGTGTCTGCTGGAGCTTCTCTTGGCCTGGCACCTTTCCAGGCTATGCAGAATATTGCAGTCATAAATGGTAAGCCGTCTATATGGGGCGATGCCTTACTAGCTATGGTTAGAAATGATAAGCGTTGTTTGTCAGTAAAGGAAACAATAGAAGGTGAAGGTACTGCACGTACTGCAACATGTTCTGTATCTAGGCTTGCACCAAACGGAGAGACTGAAGTTATTAGTTCAAACTTTACAATGGGCAATGCTCAAAAGGCTGGCTTACTAAACAGAAAACCTTGGCAGTCATATCCGGATAGAATGCTTCAAATGAGGGCTAGGGGATTTGCTTTACGTGATGCTTTTGCTGACGTGATAGGTGGTCTTATTACTGGTGAAGAAGCTGAGGACTATCCAATAAAAGAGGCTCAAAAAACTGAAGGTACATTACCTAAGTACGACAAAGACAATAGATCTACAGAGGATATTGTAGAAGCTTTGAAAGACATGAGCCAAGAGCAAGAGAAAAAAATAGAAGAGAAAGACTTGTTATGGTCATTAAATATCCCAGGTAAACCTGCACTAAAGCAAAAGAATAAAAATGATTTTGTCATGGAGTATAGGCATTACATGGAACTTATTAACCGGACTAAACTATGGGATTTTGAAACTAAGAAAAAGAAGTACAACGAATATAAAACTCTAAACATGGAAGTGTTAGAGCAGTTAAGACAAGTTGACTTTGGATTAGTTGAAGAAATTGAAATGGATGAAGGGAGATTGTTTGATGCAGAAAATGCCTTTAACGCCTAAACAACATTTAGTACTAAAATTTTTGGAGCAATATTATAATCATAAAGAGTACATGCCTACCTATAGAGAAATAGCTGAAGGCATAAATGTAAAGTCAACTAACTCCGTATTTATGTTGCTCAACAAACTAGAAGATAAAGGCCATATAAAGCGTTTCAAGCATAGCGGTGGCTGTGCTTATAGAGCTATAGAGTTAATCTCTAATTAAACCTGGTCTATAGCCCCTGGATCGATCGTAAGTAAGCGTTTCTTTTCGGGGGCTATCTGATATCGAACAATGAACCCAACCACTATTTGGATGCCCAGGCTTATAGCATTCTAGTATAAGCTGATCGAACTCTAGGTTCTCTTCTATCCATTTACATAGATCATAGTTATCAATACCAGCTACCTCGAAGTCACCGGCCTGGCCTTTCGCATGTTGGCTAGTAGCTTTCGATCCGATAGCTTCGCATAGAGCTACAGATCTATAACCACTTGATACAATGAAAGAGCCGAACTCATCTCTAATAGGTTGTAGTATTTGTTCAGCTAACATCCTCATATTATACAAGTGATCTGCATTAGGTGTGTTATCGATACCTTTACGCTCTGCGGTTTGGCTTTTTATAAGCTCTGCCACACTAAAATTAGGTGATAGATTCATTTACTTTTTCTTCTTTTTAAATCCAGCCTTCATGTTAGCGTAGGCATCTTTGCTAATTGTTGAGTTCTTTTTACTTCTTGAGATACCCTTTTTTTTACGGGCATTTATATTGGCATATAATCCAGGTTTAGACATCATGGTTCCTTTCTAATATATTAACGTAGCCACCGACTACAGTTGCTTTCCTATAAACTCTGCCATACTCGACTTCGTTTACAGCTCTTGGGTCATCTTCAAACTTTTCGTCCATGCCCAATTCTTCTTTTGTCATTTTGCTGTTTCGTTTTTGCAGATCATGTGTAACTTTTTTTATCTGTGAATTACCAGCCCATACTAATGACTTACATTCTGAGCAAACTTTTGCATAAGGCCTGATATAAGTTACTTCTCTTAAATCTGCTCCACATTCCAGGCAGTTGTTATGTGGTATTCTAGTCACTTTTCTTCCCATATTTGTCACTCCTTTTTTGTAATTCGCCCATAGATTTTTGCCAAAAAAAATCTGCTATATCGTGGAAAAATTCATACATTTTCATAAAAATTTTATACTTCATTTTTTCTTACCCATAAGTTTCATGGCCTGGTTAACACCTTTGATGCCAAAGGAACTGCTAACCGCTATAAATAATAAGTACTGGTACCAATCAGGCAGGGTGTTTAGCACCTCAAAACCATTTCTCACATGATCTGTCATGCTAGGTATGAAAACTAAAATTGCTGGAGCAAGAAGGACAATTAAGGCAAACTCATCTTTATAACTTCCATCAGTAGCATCAGCCATAGACTTTTCCCATTCAACTTCCCCGGTTGCTACTTTCTCCGCTACAACGGCTTTAGCTTTTGCCTGGGCTACCTTTGCCTCACCATCTGCTTTTACCTTCTCTACCTTGCTTTGCATCCATGAGCCGGCTAGATTAGCTATTGGACCTATCAATGTTTGTAACATTATTTATGCTCCTTATGTTCGTGACCCATCCATATACCAAAGACACCTGTCATTACACCCATGACAACTGACACAAAGGCTGATTGACTAGCTGTAGGTGCATCTAAATCCATAAACCATTCAGCACATCTCCATGACATGACTGTACTAGCAAGCATCATACACCTTGGTAGTATTTTCCATTTAAGAAACTGCTCAACTGTAACCATTAATAAACCCTCACTTTCTCAGTATCTACAAAGGGTACAAGCTTACATATGCACTCATATGTTTGTGGCTTATTGTCCTTCATGTAAGATTGGTTGTTTAGTTTATCTTTGTAATTAATGCAGACGTTTATATCCTGGAAATATATACCACCAGTAACAAGGCCATTTAGACTGCATGAAAGTAAGAAGGCGGTCATTTGGCTATACTCCTCAAGCTTTCCATTACCTTGTCTATGCTTGGTTCTTCACCAGGGTTATGCACACAAAGATATTGTTTAGGACAGCCAACCCTTATATCTGCAAATTCCATTTCATAGGTTTTATTAGCACCCCTATAAATACAAGCCATTTTGTCTTTGAAAACTTTTTGCTTCATTAACCTGCAAGTGGTCATCTTGGGTTCTTTTATTATGCCTTGCCTAACTTTTTGACTATAAGTGTAATCTTTAGCGAATACTTTTACACTCACAACGATAAAAGCAATTACTAAACCAATGATGATAAACCCATATGCTACCCATTTAATAACCTCCAATATTTCTTCTTGTTCTTTTTTGGCTTTTATTCTAGCTTGTTTTTGAGCTTCTTTTGCTTGGTTAATTCTTTCTGCTCTTTCAGCTAATATAGAATCCCAAGCAGTAGGGCCAAATCTTAAATTTATTAGCTGTTTTAATTCGTTTCTTTTTTCCTCTAATAATTTTCTATCAATAAAATCAGATGCAGAGTTTTCTACAGAACCAAATTGTTCAGCTATAGACATGCCCTTGCCTTGGCCTTTATTCATTTGTTCTTCGCCTAGAAAAAAGCCGTCTATTTGTTTAGCTATGTCTTTAATGTCGTTTACAGTACCTATATTGCTCTTGATGAAATCTACTGACTTTTGAACTAGAGCTATACCAGTAAGTATTTCAGCGACTACCATATTTTACCTCAAAAGCAGACCTGCCATCATTACAATCATTGTAGCCGTTGTACCCAGCATGATCTGCTCTAGCCTTCTAAGCCTAGCCAGTGTTTCACGCCAACGCTCTGCACACACCGCTTCATGTGTATCTATCTGTGACTTAACTTCACTTACCTTAACCATTACTTCTTAATCTCCGTTTCTTAGTTCATCTATTTCCATTGCGGTCCTTCAAACCAAGCCACTAATGATCTTCTTTTACCTTTTGTTACTGGTGTTACTTTATGTTGCAAATAACTTGGAAAAATTAATACAGTGCCTTTTTCTTTTGCTTGTGAAGGTGATTCGCACTCATTAAAAAGAAAATCTCCACCTTCATACTCATCAGGACTTGATAGTTGGACAGTTACAGACAACTTTCTATCTAATCCATCATTTCTATTCCAATCAATATCGTGATGCCAATTATAATGACCACCTTCAGTTGCTAAATATTCTGTAAATTGTATGTCTGCTTTTTTGTAAATATGTAAATTGAAAGCATTTCTATTTGCCATGTCTACAAAGTCATATAACAAACTTAAAATGTTTTTATTTTTTACCCAAGCAACACGACTTTTTCTTACATCATCTCCTCCATCATTAAAGGTTGTTGCTTCTATAGTTTCCCCTGCAATTTTAATAATCTCATCAGCTATAGTTTCTGAAATTACTTTTGGAAACATTTGCCAATTTTGTCTTATCATGATGGTTTAGTGGGCCATGTTATTGTATTTGGAAAACCTGATTGCTGTGGTACATTAAGCAAATCTGTTCTGTATTGTGTCCAAGCATTTTGTTGTTCAGTTGTAAGTTCTGCCCAACGTAAAGAATTGGTAACTAAAGGGTCAACTTCAGATTCAAGAAGTGTATCTCTATCTCCTCTTTCAAATATTGATAGTTCAGCATCCTTTTCTTCTTGGGTCATTCTAGTAAAATTTGTACCAATTAATGTTAAAAGGTCATCATTGTTAATTGTGTTGTCTGTGTCATGTGATGTTAAATTATATGGTATCCACCCATATTCAGGATGATTTATTTCTAAATCAAATTCTGTATCATCATCATTTCTTGATACTGCATTTCTTATTTCTGTTATTGTTATACTCATTTTGTTTTTCCTTTAAGATATTCTTACAAACACTGTTGTTCTTGACATGTTACTACTTGTACTAGTTGTACCCATGACTCTCCATGTACCACTGGGGGCTCCTAAACCAGTAGATTGCTGGTCACCATTAGCATTACTATATCTCATCTGAGAAGCACTTATTGTCTGAGTACCTGCATTTGAATACATTGATCCGGAAGAATAACTATATCTAAGCATAGCATAACTACCGACACTATTTACACTTGTGCTTGGAGTACCCGCAGGTCCCGTAGGACCAGTTGGACCAGTAGGCCCAGTAGGCCCAGTGCCACCATTAGAACCGGCTGGACCAGTAGAACCAGTAGGACCAGTGTTTCCTTGAGGACCAGTAGGTCCAGTCGGTCCAGTACTACCATTACTTCCATTACTGCCGGAAGGACCAGTAGGTCCAGTAGGACCAGTAGGACCAGTAGGACCTGCTAAAGCTACATTAGTTACAGTTCCCTTTTCCCATCGTGACTGAGACACATCATAAACTGGTATTAAATCACCACCTACGAAGGAAGTACCTGTTGTAAAACCTGTAAGTGATGAACCAACATTTGTGCTATCAGTTACATCAGCACTTGCTTCAACACCATCTAACTTTGAACCATCAGATGCTACATTTCTGCCGTCTACATTGCCTGATACAGTAATATTACCACTTACATCAGCATTACCATTAACATCTAATGAACCACTTTGAAGTTCTCCAGTTATAGTAAAGTTTGTTGTTCCAGTTCCATCTGCTCTTGCTAGCGGAAAGCCACCCGCAGTTGATCCATTATGTACAACTAATGTTTCTTTATCTGTATCTACTGTTACTTCTCGATCTGAACCAGTGAAGGATGAATGTTGTGAGGTTGTACCACCTCTAAGTTTAAGTAATTTAGCCATTATGCAATACTCCCAAAGTCCATAGTTAAATTTGTTGTATCCACAGAACCGACAAGTTTTATAAGACCTGATCCATTAGGATCAATAACAATATGTCCATTACTTGCTGATACAATTGATGCTCCATTTACATCTAAATTACCCCCTAGTTGTGGGCTTGTATCTTCTGAAAGATTTTCTAATTCATTACCGGTTGCTTGGGTTACAGAAGAAAATGTTAATACACCTGATCCATTTGTTTTAAGAAATTGTCCATTACTTCCATCTGATGTTGGGTGTGATAGTCCATCAATAACAACTTTACCACTACCATTAGGTGTGATTGCTATGTTTCTATTTGATGTACTCACTATAGAATGAGTTACAACATCAAGATTGCCACCTAGTTGTGGTGATGTATCTTCAACAATGTTATTTAATCCAGTTGTGTTAAGTGATTGGTAACTTGAGCCATCAAAAAATTTAAGTGTATTACTTGAGCTATTATAAAATAAATCTCCTTCATCATTGTTTGAAGTTGGGTCGCTTGATCCTACTCTATACCTATCAGCAAAATTGTTTACATTTGTGATGTTAGATGCGACTGTATTTACAATGCCGATAGAGTCACTTACGTTCTGCATTGCTGTTACATTTGCACTTGTTCCAAGTATACCCATATCTTCTATAACAGCACTGGTTGCAAGCAATCCCATATCTTCTATGACGGCAGAAGTTGCTAATAAACCCATGTCTTGAATCACGGCAGTGGTTGCAAGTAAATTCATGTCGGCAATCACAGCACTTGCAGATAACGCTGAAATGTTTGAGTTTGCTCCAGCCACTGTATTAATATTGCTAATTGATCCACTGACTGTGTTGATATTACTAGAATTTGAGTTGACTGCATTTATGTTACTTGAATTTGAATTGACTGCACTAACAGCACTAGAGATGGTATTCACTCCACTTATTGCAGAACTTATAGAGTTAAGATTTGATATTTCAGTATTCAAACCAGCAAGAGTTGAAATATTACTATTTGCCCCAGCTACTGTGTTTATATTAGTGATGGCATTTGCCACTGTATCTATGTTGTTACCACTACTTGTGTCGATACTATCAGCTATACTTCCTAAATCTTCAGTAGAAGTTATTTCACCAGCTACAATATTTATATTAGCTAGATCTGAAGTGGATGGAGCAGTCGCTTGAAATGCGGTGCCATTATAAACTCGTAATTCATTTTCAGTTGTGTTGAAAAAAAGATCGCCTTGATCTAATGAGGTTGTTGGTAAGCTTGATCCTACACGATATCTTTCACCAAATGAATTAACACCAGCTAAATTAGAAGCAACTGTATTTACATTATCAATTGAATTAGAAACATTTGTAATATTAGAGTTTGAACTAGCCAGGGTGTTAATGTTTGAAATTGCTCCAGCTACTGTCGATAAATTTGTATTTGCCCCAGCCACAGTGCTTAAATTATTTATATTTGTAGTTGTTGCCAGCGTATTTAAATCTGCAACAAAATCAGAAGTTGCTAGTAAAGCAAGATCATTTACTACATCAGTAGTAGCTAATAGATTTATATCAGCTATAATATCGCTAGTAGCTAGGGTGTTAAGATCTGATATAACATCAGTAGTTGCAAGTGAGTTTATGTCAGCAATAAAGTCAGTTGATGCAAGTGAATTTAGGTCTGCCACAATATCAGAGGTAGCCAACAAATTAATATCATTTATAATATCTGTTACTGCTAAAGTATTTACATCGCTAACAAAATCACTAGTGACTAAAGACATACCACTAGCAAAATCGCTTGTTATTAAAGAAGCCTTTCCAGCTACAGTGGTCACGTTACTATCTATATTTGCCACGGCAGTAACATCGCTATCTATATTCGCTACTTTCGTAACATTTGCATCTATTGTTGCTACTTTGCCCACATCAGTTATGTTCGAGCTTACAGTATTAATGTTATTTGAATTTGAGTTTACACCAGAAACAGCACTTGATATTGACGATACATTTGATACAGAAGTACTTATGCCGGCTACAGTTTGTATAGCATCAGTTGCATCTGTTCCGTCTTCTATATCAGCAAGCGTTGCGATATCTGAAGCAATGTCCGCTAATGATTGTGCATCAGCAGTTAGTATAGATGCTTCCGGATTCCCAGTTGTTTCATTAAATCCTAGTATTTTACCAGCTCTTGTTGCCTTAACTGGCAATGTCATATCTGCACCTGATATAACATCATGTTCAGCAAGTCTTAAAGATCTATCGATCTCTTCGTTTGTTTGCTGGTGTATAAACATATTTGTGTCAAAATCATCTTCTAATGAAGAAGCTGTAAGCTGACCGCCTGATGTATAAATTGATGTCCTGGATAAAGGTATATCCGATAATAATGTAACTGTTTGAGAGCTAGTAGGGAAGTTACCTGATGTAAAGGCTACAGTTCCAGCTCCAGTACCTGAGTTTAATGTAACTGTATAATGTGTTGTTTCTGTTTTTTCAGTACTGTCTACGTAAACTTTTAATTCTGATGTAGCGTTAATTTGAAACGAAAAGGCAAAGTTACCGGCTGTTCCATTGCCAGTATATTGAACTCTTCTAGTTTGTGCGGTTACATTATATGTTGCCATTCTAGCTTACCTCTCTAGATTTTATACACTATTTACAATCCATTGTCATCCATCAAAATATTCAATCGCTCATTTTGGCTGATCAAATGTTCTGTAGCTAACTTTCTTCTATTACTGACGATAGATGATAACATATCAAATTTATCGCCATCAAAATCTAATGCCATGTAATCTGTGTTGTTATTTATAGTATCTTGCAACTCATAGGCTAGGGAAGATGTTATGTCATAACCTGCATCACCAGGTAAATTGCCATATTCATCAACCTCATTAATTAAATGCACATATTCGTTATATTCTGTGCTTGATAGGTCGTATCTTTCTCCACCGCTTTTACCTATCTTTTTAGGGTGAGCTGAAAAAACACCAGCTCCAACCTCAGATAATCTTATTAACTCACCATCTAATTCAGATATTTCACCGCTAATTATTCTCATAGGATTAAATACTTCGTCTAAACGTCCTTCGCCCTGGTAAAGATTTTCTCCCCAAAAATTTAACTTAGGCGGTAACTGATCGCTAAAGAAAGGGTTTCTACTTTTATGATAATTTATACGCTCATACACAGATTTCATAATGTAACCAATACTAGCATTACCTTCTAACTGTTCATCAGTAAGCATTGTGTTAGATGCTTTAGGATTATTTAAACGCTCCATAGATCCTATAAAACTACTACCGCCAATAAATGGAATGTCCATCTGAGATGTCATATAACTTAATGCACCACCGGTTATTCTATCAGGAGTTCCGGCTACGGCACTTGCAACATCTATAAGTCTTTCTGCACCATAGCCAAGCATAGCTTCTATCTTGCCTTCTTTATCTTCATACTTATTTCCAAAGGCATCTACTAATTCTGAAAAGCCTTGTAAAAAGGGCATATTCTTAGCGTATTCAGCTATACCTAACACGTATCCTTTAACAACTGATGTTATTGCTTCCGGATCATCTTCATATTTAAGATAATGTGCTACGTCAGCACCCATAGCTAACATGCCTGATATCGGATCAAATCTACTAAAACTATAAAACCTATATGTTCCATCGTCTTGTTTTAGGCCTATAGAATATTGAGGTATTTTGCCCTGGTTATATTTATACGCTCTAGGATCAGTAGGACCAGCACCAGTAACAATCATATCATCACCATATACACCGGATGCCATGCCTACCATAGTCATAGCAAGCGTGTTTCCTAATGCTAGCTTAGATAGAGCCATATCAAAGTCACGGCCACTACCGCTCTTTATAGCCTTATATAAAGGGTATACATTAAATGTTCTGTCAGCTACTTCGTTAATGATATTGGCTGGCGTATTGTAAAATGGTGTAATTAATTTAAGCCCCGGCAGATTCATGGCCTGGCCAAGTTTAGCTTGCATTCCAGTTAATTGTCCTTGAAATGTTTGTTTCAAAGCTTCTGAAGTCATCAGATCATTAACTTCTTCGGGTGTATCAGTCATAACCCTAGTATATTCTTTTTGTGCTTCTAACTTAGCATCAGCTCTAGACATGCCTGATTTAATCGCACTTTCATAAGTTCTTTGGCTGTATCTAAAAGCTTCTCTATACAAAACTCTTCTACGTGTAATAACTTTAAAATATGCATCTTCACTAGCTAAAAACCTACCAGGTAATCTAGTAGCAACACCCATAGCATTTATACCCATTTTAGTAAAATCGCCATTTGAAGCGTTATTTAATATCTCGGTAATATCATCAGTATCACCGATCGCTTGTTTTACTCGTAAATCTATCTTGCTACCAAAGTCACCGGTTTTACCAGTAATCATGCTCTTAGCCATTAAAGTAAATGCATCCTTTTGAGCCATCATAAGACCATGAGCTTCTGCTGACATTTCACCTAAATAAACTCGGTCACCCATTTCACCATCAATATTGAATAATTTACCAGCTCTTGTCCTTACTTCACCTATAACGCCAGCTATACCTCTTTCAGCTAATGTTTGTACTTGGAATGCTCCATTACCAAATATATTAACCATGTGTGTTGGTGGAGCTGAGAGTAGGGCGTTAATATACATTTCCATAGCTACATCATAACTTTTAGCTACAAACCCTTTTTCAGCATACTTTGCTTTTTGTGTAGCGTTATCAAAAGACAGATAGACATTAAAATCATAATCCATTTTGCCTTCATCTAGACTTTTAACGAAATTAGTTAGTCTTTCTTTTTCTGCTGTAAGATCTATATTTTCTAACTTAGCAATGTTTCTGACGACAGCCATACCTCTACCATACTCAGATACAGCTCCTGATACCTGGGCAACTAAATTAGATTGTACAGAAGCAAGTAATGAAAAGTTTTTATGAAGGTTTTGCTTAGTTACTAAGTCTGTAGCATCTCTTCCTTGTTTAGCTAATTTATTTAGTTCTTGGCCTAGATTAATCATTGCTATCAATCCAACAAGAACATCTTCCGGTGGCGGTACGTTACCAGGCTTTCTTACTAAAAGTTTTTTTACAGTATCCTCGAAGCCACTAGCTTGTGCCATGGCTACCATCTGCTCAATGCTTTTGGTATCTCTTCGTAAGTAATTAATTAATTCTTGGTTGTTTTGTTTTATTCTGAAAAGAAGCTTGTCAGTATCGAAGTCTAGCTCCAACTTATCAGTAAGAGATACTAGGTTTAGGCCAGGGCCTTTATATCCGTCAGCACTTAATGTTTCATTTAGAGCTTTGACTTCTTTGTCATCCATGCCCCTAATGACAACATCACCGCTATCCATTTTTGTAACTGTATCGTCAGGAGCTGTACCACTAAAAGATCTTTGCTCGGCATCAGAACCAAACCTAATTAGGGCATCTTTAAATTTTTTAAGAAAGCTCATCAATACCTCCTAGCTTTGAGGTTCTTGATCCTCCTGATATGGTGTCTGTGTTTTCTCCAACCCTCTTAGTGCTTTCTTCAACAGGTCGCTTTGGGTTGGCGTTTGAGAACTCTCTTGCTGTTTCGTCAAGTTTTTCTCTGTTAATTCCTTCTCGCTCATACCAAGGTATATCCTTTTCTTCAGTTACTTTAAAACCTTTTGGAACTATACCATTTTTTGGATTTTTAATAAAGCTTTCAAATTCTTTTTGCCTAGACGGAGTCATAAATACTGTAGATCCATTTGACAATGGGTATTCATAAAAAGTACCTTCTTCTAATTTAATATATCTTGCCCCGGATGAAAAGGTGCCTGGCTTGCCTTCAACAACAGACGTACCAACAACATTTTGTTTTGCTATACCTTCCAGGGTAGAATGGCTAACAACTTGTTCACCTTCGATAACCCAGTTTTCCCAATGCCACCTTCCTAAGCTAGCATCATCAGGCCTTCCTAAAATATTATATGTTTCTTCTATATTAGCCCTTAAACCATCTTCTAATGCCTCAGTGAGCAACAAACCTCTTGGACCGGTAAATATGCCTATAAGGCCTTCTTTAACTGTTGTACCTTCTTTAGAAAACCCGTCATAAATATTTTTACCTTCAAAGATACCATCATCCCATATATGTCTTCCTTGTATTCTATCCATTACCAATACATCATCTCTACCAGCTACTAGAAGAATGAAACTTACTACCTTATTGTCTATACCTGCACCTTCAGTGAGATTTAAAAATTCTCTTCTAATTTGTTTAGCTGGTACATTTTTATCTTTAATCATATCATGTAGTGTTTGCAGTACAGACTTATCAGAACCATCAACCTTTTTGCCAAGCTCAAATAATAATTTACCAGTGGCGTTAACGTTTTGTGTAACTTGTTTTCCAGGCGAACCTTCCGGTAATAATTTTTTAATTGTTTGCTCCCAAGTAGCTTGGTCTTGTTTAGTAAATTGTCCATTTACGGCTTTGTTAACAAGGTCACTGGCACCATCAATTATATCAATGAATGCACTTTCTTGTTGTACTGGACCAGCTCCCCTAGATAATATTCCCCAAACAAACAAGTCTGCTGTTATTTTAGGATCCGTGGTGGGTTGGTCGTATAAATTTCTAATCTCTTTAACAAAACCAAAACCTTCATCTACACCTTTCTTCATCTCAGGAGTAAGCTTTTTTAGTTTATCTGCCATTGCATTAGGGTCATTAGCATATTTAATAGCTTGGAAAGGTGGTGCAGGTAAAAATTTACCACCCATTGTTTCGTTTTGAAATTTAAGCCAATTCTCTGTAGATTTTAAAGCATTCGGGTTATTTTCTAATGCAAGGTCTATGTTTTCAAAATTTTTAGTTTTATTTGTGGGTATAAAGCTCTGTGTTACTGGATATAAAACATTTTCTGTATTTGTATTTTCTACTAATAATTGATGTGGTAATTTGTTGGCCCTTGTGCCTTCGGGTGCGAATTTAGGTTTTGGTGCTAATTTAGCTAACCCTTTATTTATTGCCTTATCTATTTCGCCTCCACCCATAGAAGACAAGATCGTGCCACCAGTGTCTAGATCTAGCTCACGTTGTGCCTTTTCGCCAAGTGTCTCTAATACTTTTTTACCACCTTTAATAGTAGCCTTACCACCAGCAGTAACAGTCCCACCAACACCGCCAAATTCACCAGCACTATATCCGGACTTAGCATCTTCTTTGTACTGGTCACTTATGTTCAAGCTGTCTACAAAACCATCAAACTTTTCTTTGTAAAATTCAGAGCCATAATTTTGTTTAGAGAACTCAGTAAATGATTTAGTAAATTGATCTATTCTCTTACCATCTTCGGCAGATACTGCATCTTTTATACCGACAAAGAAAGCTCCGATATCGGTAGGCAATCCGGCTGTAGCACTAACCGCACCACTAGCCATGCCGGCTATAGTAGAACCAATGCCGGTTATAGCATCAGTAACACTGTCATACTTAGGATCAGGCTTGCCATCGTCTATTTCTATAGAAGATTTATCACCAAACTTATAAAGAATATCACCACCCATTTGGCGTATGGAATTAGACTTTTCTATTTCATCAAACAAATTGTATTCTTCCATTAGCTACGATCCATATGTTTTTTGATGATTGTGTATATGTTTTGATAATCTCTTGTCTTTTTCAGATCAGGATTAGCATCTAAGAATGTAATAACTTTATTGAAATCTGTATCATTAAAATCTTTTAGCTCTTCATATTTAGAAGATAATTTTATTTTCAATCTAGATACTTGCTTCTTAGCTGTTTCTAGACTTTGTGTGTTTAGCTTTTCCGTTATTTCGCCACTTACTGATGACACCATATTTTGCATTTCAGATACTAAATCAATTTCAGTTCCTGACTGTATAGCGTTCCTTTTAAGATCTTCTAGTTTACCTTTAATCCTTTGATAAATAGCTCTTGGTTTAGAGTAGCCATCATTTTTAATAACTGTTTCCATAGTCTTTGCGGTAAAGCCAGGAAACTCAGTATTTAATAGACCTGATAAGGACACTAATGCTGATTTAAGCTCTTTATCTTCATTTGCTACAATACCTTTATTTAGATCTATGATATCTTTTGTAGTTAACAAAGATGTGTTTTTACTTAAATCTTCAT
>UEXM01001937.1_pt1 | contig 15799 bp, 16 predicted proteins | sample 1796661 | NCBI WGS metagenome assembly UEXM01 (sample SAMEA4772469, study PRJEB27181) | metagenome | reverse complement strand
TTAACGCCAACGCTTTATCTACATCAACTACTGAATTAATTAATGTTAGAGCAAGTAAATTAACAACTGGCGAGATCGTGCTTACACACGTACTGGGCGGTGACATCAGATTGGTGGACGGAGACGTGGGTACACCATTAGCAGATGCAGGTTTTGATTATGCCTCAACAGCACACGTTTACGGAACGTACACTGCAAACAGTTCAACACTGATTGACAACTTGTACACAGTTCCAACTGGAGAGTCCATGGACTCAACAGCAAACAGAGGATTATTAATTTCAAACTGGAAAAGATTAAGCTACACAGCTTCAGTTTCTGCTCCAAGTAACGAACCAGCAGACGGTACACTATGGTATGACACTAGCTTAGAAGCAGACATCATGGCACACAACGGTACGACTTGGGTTGGATATGCAACAGCATACTCAACTACTGATCCGAATGGTCCACAGTTTAGTGCAACAGCACCAACTACACAGTCAGATGGTACAGCACTTGTAACGAATGACTTATGGATTGACACTAGTGACTTAGAAAACTATCCAAAACTTTACAAATACAACACAGCGGCAACGTTGAGTTCAACTAACACAGCCAACCAAGTGGCAGTTACAACTACTGGTGCGGCATGGGTACTGGTTGACAAAACTGACCAGACAACAGAAGACGGTGTAGTATTTGCAGATGCAAGATGGCACACAGATACGGACTCGGCGGCAGGAACATCAACAGCGGCAGGAACTAAATCAACAATCAAAAATTTATTGAGCGATGGATTCCTAGACCCGGATGCTCCAGATCCAGATTTATACCCACAAGGTATCATGTTGTACAACACTAGACGTTCTGGTTACAATGTCAAGGAATACAAAAACAGTTACATCACAACTACCAAGTATCCAGGTTCTGGATCAGCAGGCTTAGGTAACATCAGATTCAACAGTAACGAATCTGTTTCAACGTACTACCCAGACAGATGGGTTACTAAATCAAGCAACAACGCAGACGGTTCTGGATCTTTCGGAAGGAAATCACAGAGGAAAGTAATTGTTGAGCAACTGAAATCAGAGATTGACACCAACCAAGCAATCAGAGAAGACCAAAGGGGTTACAATATAATTGCCACACCTGGTTATCCTGAATTGATCTCAAACATGATCAACCTAAACACAGACAGAAACCAAACAGCGTTTGTAGTTGGAGACACTCCATTGAGATTGGAGGGTACATCAACAGCGATCCAAGATTGGGCCAACAACTCAGCGTCAGCACTTGACAACGGTGAAGACGGTCTAGTAAGTGCAAGTGATTACTTGGGTGTGTTTTATCCATCAGGACTGACAACAGATAACACAGGTAAATCAATTGTTGTTCCGGCATCACACATGATGTTGAGAACACTGGCAAACAACGACAGTGTTGCTTTCCCATGGTTCGCTCCATCGGGAACAAGAAGAGGTGTTGTTGACAATGCCACAGCAGTTGGTTACATCGACACGGCGTCTGGAGAGTTTGAAACAATATCTGTGACGGAGTCAGTGAGAGATTCAATGCATGAAGTTAAGATTAACCCAATTACTTTCTTTGCAGGAGCAGGGATCGTTAACTTTGGTAACTTGACTAAAACATCGGCAAGTTCAGCTTTGGACAGGATCAACGTTTCAAGATTGGCAGTCTACTTGAGAACACAGTTAGACGCAGTTGGGAAACCATTTATCTTTGAACCAAATGATGAACTGACAAGGAACGAGATCAAGGGTGCGATCGAATCATTCTTGTTGGAACTTGTTGGACAGAGGGCATTGTTTGACTTCTTGGTAGTTTGTGATGACACAAACAACACACCAACTAGAATAGACAGAAATGAACTGTACGTAGACATAGCAATTGAGCCGGTTAAATCAGTTGAATTTATTTACATACCGTTGAGAATCAAAAACACAGGAGAAATTGCAAAATTAGGGAACTAATTTTCGATAAATAGGAGAAACAAATGGCAATATCAACATTATCAAAATTTACAGTACCTTTAGCAAACGATCAAAGTTCAGCATCACAAGGTCTGTTGATGCCAAAACTTCAGTATCGTTTCAGACTTGTCCTGGAGAATTTTGGAGTATCAACACCAAGATCAGAACTAACGAAACAAGTAATAGACACAACAAGACCTAACTTGACTTTTGACACAGTGACACTAGATGTGTACAACTCAAAAGTTTATGTTGCAGGTAAACACACTTGGGAACCAATCACAATCACATTGAGAGATGATGTCAACAACTCAGTTACTAAACTGGTTGGTGAACAGATCCAGAAACAGTTTGATTTCTTTGAACAGTCAAGTGCGGCATCAGGTATCGATTACAAATTCACAGGCAGAATCGAAATGCTAGATGGTGGTAACGGAGCAAGTGCTCCAAACGTTCTAGAGACATGGGAACTTTATGGTGCTTATGTTGAGAACGTTAACTACAACACACTGGCATACGCAACTTCAGATCCAGCAACAATCACAATGTCAGTGAGATATGACAACGCGATACAGACACCAACAGGTACAGGAATTGGAACAGCAGTATCTAGAACGATCGGTACACTTTCAACAGGTGGTGGACAGTAATAAACAAAATTAGACTTAGCATTTAATACATTGAAAGCGTCTTTATAGGCGCTTTTTTTGTGACTATAAATAACAGTATGCCAAGCATAAACAATTTCTTAAAAGGTTTGCAAGACGGTCTTCCGGGGATGAAGGACTTCCGACATGCCTCTAGACTATACATCGATGATCATCACAAGCTGGCACCAAAACACAAATTCCTCTACCATGTTGTTTTCGACCTAGACGACACTATTAGTCAGAACAAGTTCACAGAAGCAGAGAGACGTGAACTGAACATGTTGGTCAAAGCAGTCGATCTTCCAAAGTACGACATGAACTACGAAGAGAAAGTACAGTACAACAAGAAAATGTACACCAACACAAGAATAGTTTACGAACCAATAAACATAGTATTCCACGATGACCATGCTGACACAGTCAATGCATTCTGGAAAAAATATTACGAGTACGAAGTTGCTGATGCTGTGCAACTGACCGAGACCGTGCAAAATGTCAGCAAGGACGATTATTACGATGCCGGCAGGACATACACCAAGTGGGGTCTAGACACTCCCAAACAACGTAAGAAACCTTTCATAAGGAACATAACAATTTTTGTCCTGCACAATCAGAGATTCACATCGTTCAGTTTGGTTAATCCTGTTATAGGTTCTTTCAGTCATGATAATCTAGATCAGGCAGATGGTGCAGGTGTGTTACAGAACCAAATGCAAATTTTATACGAGACAGTTCGTTACAATTCAGGAGTGATAAGACCACAAGGATTCAACAGGGGAGAGGGTGTACCTGGATTCGCAACCATACACTACGACAACGAACCTTCACCACTGACCGTACTGGGTGGTGGAACAAACAGCATATTCGGACCAGGTGGTGTAGTCGACGGCATAGGATCAGTGATCAGGAATGTGCAGTCAGGAAACATTCTGGGTGCGATACTGGGTGCTTCAAACACTTACAACAACGCTAAAAAAATTAAGAAGGGAGCAGTCAAGGAAGAGCTGAAAGGCATAGCCAAGGAAGGTGTGTTGGAAGTTGGCAAACAGGCCGGTTCAATCACAAATCCTGTAGCGGCTTTCACAGTTGGAGCAGTACTTGCCGCTGGAACGATAGCATCTGCCAAGGGGACAGCAGACAACAACACAACACAAAACAACACATCAATCTCTAATCCCACACAGGACACAGTTAATTTCCTAGGTGCCAATGAGGCATACAACACTGTGATCACCGACCCTAGTGTGCGTGACGAGATAGCCGCTGGAATATACTACAAGGATATTGGCAGTAGAAAAGGACTCACGGTAGCAGAATCTGATGTAGAGTATGCGGCCAGCTCGGACAATGTAAAAACAGTTTACACAAGTAAAGTTTCAACTGACATCAGGAAACTGGTCACAGAAGGATATATAAAAATTGATAGAACGACACAAGATGTCCAAATTTCAACAGAGAAGGCAAATTTATAATGGCTGAATTTTATACCAACTTACCACCTAAAGACAAGAACACACTGGACGATACTATTGAAAAGTTAACGACTGCACAGTATCAAACAGAGCACGAATTCAACGTAGGCGATTACGATGCCGCTGTGGGATTTTTTGTAAAACGTGGATTCAAAAGAACCTCAGCAGAATCAACAGCATATGTAATAATGGCTCAAGCAAAAATAGATAATATAAGTCCACAAGAAATATTGGACAAGTTAGGACATGCCTCAGAAATACAGTTGTCTGAACTGATAACAATAATTCTCAACGCTAACAGATACAAGTCAAGTAGATTAGGTGTCAGGCAAACATTAACTACAAAAGAGACTGTGTCTAGAAACATCCTAGACTAATGTTACCAAGATTCGCCAGAGGGAAATTCTTTCCCAAGAATACAGAGAAGTACGTTGGGCTCAAAACTCCCACATATAGATCAAGTTGGGAACACGCTTTCATGAGATTGTGTGACGAACATCCTAACGTGTACAAGTGGGCCAGTGAGAGCATTAAAATTCCTTACAGGCATCCTTTCACTGGCAAGTACACTGTGTACGTTCCGGATTTCTTTGTTGTCTACAACGACAAGAACAGCAAGAAACATGCCGAGATGATTGAAGTCAAACCTGCATCGCAGACAACAATGGAGGCCGCTGGTAAAAGCATGGCCAAGAAGAAACAAGTTGTAATCAACATGGCCAAATGGGAGGCCGCTAACGCCTACGCCAAACAGAACAAGCTGAGATTCAGAGTAGTTTCAGAAGAACAATTATTCCACAACGGCAAACGTAAGTAAATAGGACAATGACAAAGAAATTAGAAGATATTCTCAATTTACCAAATGTCAAAGAAGCATTCAAAGAGGTAGATAAAAAAGAGAAAGATAAAAAATTAAAAGAGACTGCTAATGGCGGTAAAGCACATAAAAATCTAGATCCAAAGACACAGGCAAACCTACAGAAAAGCTATGCGGAGTTTGACAAGATTGCGGCATCACTGCCACAGGTAAAAGGCCTGGGTGATATGTCTGATCTAGAAATGGACAAATTGGCCATCGAGGCAGAAGAGAGCTACAAGAATCTAATGGACTTGGGCATGAACGTGGACTCTCGTTATTCAGGACGTATATTTGAGGTTGCAAGTAATTTCTTAAAGAACGCCATAGATGCAAAGAGCTCCAAGATAGACAAGAAGCTTAAAATGGTGGATCTACAACTTAAGAAACTGAAGCTGGATAAAGACGGCAACAAAGACGGTTCTCCCATAGAAGAAAGCGATGGATTTGTGATATCTGACCGTAATGAATTAATGAAGAAACTATTAAAGAAAGGCTAAATATTGCATATGAGCACATTCACACAGTATCTTACGGAAGCGGCAAAGTCATATGACTACAAAATCAAGGTAGCTGGCACAATAGCAGACGATTTCAAGAACAGGATGGAAACTGCACTACAAAAATTTGAACTGGCAAAGATGTCCGCGGGTAAGAAAACACCAATACAAAGTTTACCATTAGATTTTCCTGCTTTAAGCAACGAAGAGGTGACAATTTTTGATGTGACAACAAATTATCCATGTTCAGTTAACGAATTAAAAGAATACCTAGCAGACTACATGAACATAAATGCGTCAATGATAGTTGTGAGAAAGCCAGGTGAGCCCACAGAAGAATACCAGGATGAGATTGCAAACGCAGGCAAGTCAGACTTTGCAAATAGACTAGCAAGTGTAGAAGAAAAATTTGAAAAGCATCCAGTAAAAGGTGAAGAGCATTTTGGTGACAAACACAACATGAGCTTGATGAGAGAATTACTTAAAGACAAAGAAGACAGATACGAAATTACAAAAGGCACTGACAACAAAGTTGGAAATGTAATGCCAAGTGAAGATGATAAAAAAGCAGGTTCTCCAGTACACCCTGGACCAGGACCGGTTAAAGGAAATCCACACCCAGCAACACTACAAGGTTTTAAACAATAAGGATATAAGTTATGGAAATGATCGACGTATTAAAAAAATTAGAAGAAATTGCACAGACTAGACCAGAACTAGTTGCAGATGCGGTGGACAATGTTTCAAGAACTAATCCTGCAGAAGTACAAGACAATGCAGTACAAACTGAAAGAGTTGGCGGAATGTCCGACATACACATAGGTGCTGAAGAAGTTGTAGGCGAATACGCAGACGAAGACGGAAACTTGAAAATGGCAAAACAAGATGTTTTAAGAGCTATGTCGGCTGAAAAAGCTAAGGCGGCTTTCCCTAGATCATATGAAATTGAAACTGCAATGGCAATGGTCAATGATAAATTCGACGACAACGGCGAAGCAAAAGCTGACATGGACATGAGTTCAGAACAACCAGCACAAGAGCCGGAAGCAACAGAAGGAAATGCATTTGCTGATGCGGTACAAAAAGCCAAAGCGGCAGGCATGAAAAAAGGCGACAAGTTCAAAGTAGGTGACGAAGAACATACATTAAGAGACAGCGATTTTGAAGGGGAGAGCACAAGAGATATGACTACTGAAAAAACAGAAGGTAAAATACCAGCAGGCTTAAAAGCATACCAAGATAAAAAAGCAGGCAAAGAAGAGAAAAAAGAAACTGTAAAAGAATCAATACAGATTTCAACAGATTCACCACAGGAAGCATCAATGATGATGCAGATTTTAAAACTTGCAGGTGTACAACAAGTAGACCCAGCAATGATCAATCAAGAACCAGAAGCAGGTGAAAATCCAGCACATGGTGAGCCAGGACACAGTTGTGGTCACGATGACGATGCAATGGGTTCAGGCGAGATGGGCAGAATGAGAGACATGATGACTGCACCGGAAGAAGAGAAAGCAGAAGAAACATTTGCAAATTCAATGGGTGACGAGAAAGAAGAACCAAAATATCAAGACACAGACACATTGGTAAATTTCCATTCAGGTGGACTTAACTCACAAAAACAACAAGTTAGAAAAGAATACCCAGGCGACAATCCACTAGCAGTAAAAGAAGATACGATATCTGAAGAGGATGTGGCTAACAGTTTAAGAGCACAGTACGAAGGTTTCAAAGCACAGTACCAAGAAGCGGCAAAACCTGACTTCTTAGACATGGACAAGGATGGCGACAAGAAAGAACCAATGAAGAAGGCCATCAAAGACAAAGAAGCAAAGTAATACTTTTCCTTACTACCTTACTGCATTAAATACTACACTATGGCGTATGTATCACTAGATAGCGACCAAATTAAAAAGGCGCACAAGAAACACAAATACACGAAGACTCAGGTCGAACAACTTGAGAAGTGCATGGATCAAAAACACGGTCCGTTATTCTTTATGAAAACGTTCATGAAGATACAGCATCCTGTGAAAGGCTCCATTCCCTTCCATCCATTCCCATACCAAGAGAGATTAATAGAAAGTTATAACGACCATAGATTTTCGATTGCCATGCTACCTAGACAGACAGGTAAGACTACATGTGCATCAGGCTTCCTTATTTGGTATGCCATGTTCAAACCGGATTCACAGATACTAATCGCGGCCCACAAATATGCAGGTGCATCAGACATCATGTCAAGGGTGCGTTATGCCTATGAGATGTTGCCCAGTTGGATCAAAGCAGGTGTTACACAGTACAACAGGAACAGTATAGAATTTGACAACGGTTCAAAGATATCAGCAACCACGACAACTGAGAACACAGGACGGGGTATGTCACTTACACTGGTTTATTGTGATGAGTTCGCATTCGTGCAACCACCTGAGAAGGCCAAGGAGTTCTGGACATCGTTATCACCTACATTAAGTACAGGTGGTAAATGTATGATTACGAGTACTCCTAACTCAGATGAAGATCAGTTCGCCATGATATGGAAAGAAGCCAACAAGAGATTTGATGAGTACGGAAATGACAAAAAAGTAGGAACCAATGGTTTCTATGCCATGAAGGCACATTGGTCGGAACACCCAGACAGAGACCAAGTGTGGGCAGATGCAGAGAAAGCCAGGATTGGTGAAGAAAGATTCAGAAGGGAACATGAATGCGAATTCCTGATCTACGACGAAACGCTGATCAACAGTATACACCTGGCAGACATGGAAGGTACAACACCAGTGGAAACAACAGGACAGGTACGTTGGTTCAAGAGACCAACACCGGGCAACACGTATCTAACAAGTCTAGATCCTGCTATGGGAACAGGTGGTGACTACGCCGCAATACAAGTGTTTGAACTGCCTAGCTTTGAACAAGTGGCAGAATGGCATCACAACACAACACCCATGAACCACCAAGTAAGAATATTACAGAGTATCAACAAGCACATACACGACACAATAATGGAAAAAGATACCAGTGCATCGCCACAAATATTTTACAGCATGGAAAACAACTCAATAGGTGAAGCGGCCCTACTGAGAGTAATGGACATTGGAGAAGAAAACATACCTGGCATGTTCTTGTCAGAGCCCATCAGGAAAGGACACAGAAGGAAGTTCAGGAGAGGATTCAACACAACAGCAAAACACAAGATAGATGCCTGTACAAAATTCAAGGAATTAGTTGAGAATGACAAGATGAAACTTAACTCGCAATTATTAATATCAGAACTGAAGGACTTTGTTGCAAGTGGAATGAGTTACAATGCCAAAGCCGGACAACATGATGACCTAGTCAGTGCTTGTTTGTTAATGACACGTATGATTAAAACTCTAGCCGATTTTGACCCTAAAATATTCGAAAAATGGACTGATAGAACATCAGAGCTTAAACCAATGCCTGTGTTTGGATCTTTCTATGGCTAACAAACAAACTAAATAATGCTACATGAACCCAAAAAATTCACAAGACCTATTCAATAAGATCAGATCACAGTTCACGAACATCAGATTAGGTGATGAGAACGGTGCCGCGACAGCGGATCCAAGCGATGCTGTGTTCTTTGAGTTCGAATTCCAGGAAGATTCCGACACATTTGGTTCAGTGAGTGTATCAATAGCAGACGGTAACACAATGAAAGTTTTTTACAACCGTAATCTAGTGGACAAGATTGATGAGGACAGCAAGGGCGAATGGTATGCATTCCTTAAGGAACTAAAAGACTTTGCAGTAGAGCATCAATTGAGATTCGATGTACGTGATATCACTAAAAACAACCTGACGAAGCAGGATTATGAAAATCTTGCAGATACGAACAAAACGGTAAATACTGATGGAATGTCGGAAGAACTTAACAGAATCACTAAACTAGCAGGTGTTGAAAAGGCACCAGTTGCAGAGGGCTTAACAGGCACTTCAAAAAGCTCATTCGAGAACCTAAACAAAACAAAATTAATAATCAGACACAAAGGCAAAGTTGACGAGACCGTGCCAGGTGCAAGATCAAGACAGATACAATCACTTTACATAGAGAACGAAGAAGGCGAGAGATTCAAGTATCCAATGACACACCTAGCAGGAGCGAGGGCCATGCAAAGACACGTGTCAAATGGCGGAAGACCGCATGATGAATTTGGACAGCACATTGTTTCAACATCAGAAGACATAGCCAAATTAAATTCATTCTCAAGATACGTTACCAACAAAGATCAGTTAAATGATAATGCTGGTGACATCATTGAACAGACTAAATTGAAACTAGAGAACCTAAGAGGTTACATGAAAAACATAGCTAAACAAAGTCACTATGAAGCGGCATCTAAAGATTTCAAAACAGCAGACGAACAAGTACTAGACGACGAAACTGTTGCAAAATTAAGAGAGAAGTTTACTTTAACAAACCTAGACAACAGAGTGGAAGATGCACTACCACTTATCAATAGGATAATGAGTGAGTATGACGATGAGGACCAAATGAAGATAAAAGATACACAACCTACTGTGATACCAAAAGATACTGATCCTATCAAAGCAGAACCGGAACCACAGGTTGATCATGGTGCAATAGTACAATCATTCTTGACTGATCCTGAATCAAAACTGATTCTAAGGAAAGATACATCTGCAGACAAGATGTTGTCAGCAACAAAATTCAAAGACAAGAGCACAATGCTCGGAGCAATACTTTCGGACATAGCATCGAGGATGCTTACAAAAACAGGTGAAGAAGACAGGGTGGCAAACTTTGCTTCAAGAGTGGCAGATGGCATTGAGTCAGAAGGTTCTGCTATGTTCAAACCAGGTCCAGACTACAACAGCAATAAAAAAATTGCAGTGCAGTTGGCAAAAAGATACATTGACGATTACAAGAAAATGCAATCAGATCCAGAATACGGAAAAGAAGTGAGAATGGATCCGGAAGATTATAATCCTAAGAAACATCCTAAACTGGACAAGAGAGCTAGGGGTGAAGCAACTGAATTTGAGGAATGGGCAGAAGGTGTTGCCAATGAATACGCAGTAGCACCCAGAGACGAAGAGGACAGGAAAGAAAAATTAAAAGCATTACAAGACCTACAATCAAATCCAAAACTAAATGATCCTGAAACAACAGATGCAATCAAAAAAAGAAAACAAGAATTAACACAGAAAGAAGAAAATCAATTAGAGGGTTTAACTTTTGAGGACATCAAACCTTACGTTTCGATGTACACAGACAAGGATGGTAAGAAAGTGAATGCCGTGCTAGACAAGGACGGTGAAGAAGTTTTCAAAACACATGACGCGAAAGCGGCAATGGCATACCTTTCACAGAACTACGACAAACTTAAAAAAGAAGACAATGCTCCAGACATGGTGATCAGAGATCCAGATGATGAAGCAGAGGACAAAGAACAAGAAATAGCTAAAGATCAAGAAGAAGCAGAAAAGATCAATACAGAACTAGATAGAATCAAACAACTAGCTAACATCTAAAAAAACACCCACTTTACCAATAATAGTAGTAGACAACTGATAAATATAGTTGTATATTATGTACTATATGTCTAATATACATTTAGGCAAATTAAGGCAACTTAAAACTAACAAACATAGGCACACAAGGAGGCTTACATTATGGCATCATTAGCTGAAATAAGGGCGAAGTTAAAATCCCAAGAAGTGAATCGCTCCACTTCCTCAACAGGCGGAGACAACGCCATTTATCCACATTGGAACATAGCAGAAGGATCAGAAGCAGTAATCAGATTCTTGCCCGATAAGGATACAACAAATACATTTTTCTGGACTGAGAGAAACATGATCAAATTACCTTTCGCAGGTATCAAAGGTCAGACTGATTCTAGACCAGTGCAGGTACAAGTACCGTGTATGGAGATGTATGGCAAGACTTGCCCAGTACTAACGGAAGTTAGACCATGGTTCAAAGACAAGAGCATGGAAGACATGGGCAGAAAATATTGGAAAAAGAAAAGTTATATTTTCCAAGGTTTTGTTACAACAAATCCGTTGGCAGAAGACTCAACACCTGAGAATCCGATCAGAAGATTTATAATCGGTCCTCAGATCTTTAACATCATTAGAAGTGCATTACTGGATCCAGAGATGGAAGAGATGCCTACTGATTATGTAAAAGGTGTAGACTTCAGAATCAACAAAACTACTAAAGGTGGTTACGCTGATTACTCAACATCAAAATGGTCAAGAAGAGAAAGAGCTCTGGACGAAGCAGAAAGAGCCGCAGTAGAAACACACGGGTTACACAACCTGGGTGACTTCAGACCAAAAGAGCCAACTGACGCAGAAGTAAAAATAATTAAAGAATTATTTGAGAAATCTGTAGAAGGTGAAGCTTTCGATCTAGAGCAATATGGACAGTATTACAGACCTGCTGGAATGGCTTACCAAGCTAAACCGCAAGTGACTGTACCAACAGCAACTCCAGTAACTGAAACTGCCACAGCGACGGCACCAGTGACTGAATCTGCACCAGCACCACAACCAACAGCGGCTCCGGTAACGGCGGCTCCTGCAGGTGACAGTGCCAAGAGAGCAGAGGACATCCTGAAGTTGATTAGATCAAGACAAGCAAAATAATCTGACATTTTACCTAGGCCCTGATATTGACGTTAGGGCCTAGGTATGCTAATATATGATACACAAAGGATAAAATTATGACAAAAGTATTTGACGCAACTAAATTTAGAAAGAGCATTACAAAATCAATCCAAGGTCTGGGCATAGGATTTAGCGATCCCACAGATTGGATATCAACGGGAAATTACGCATTGAACTATTTGATGACTGGCGATTTCAACAAAGGAATTCCACTAGGTAAGGTAACTGTTCTTGCAGGAGAATCTGGAGCAGGTAAGAGTTACATAGCATCGGGAAACATTATCAAGAATGCACAAGACCAAGGCATCTTTGTTATATTAATCGATACAGAGAACGCACTGGATGAGAAATGGTTACAGGCACTGAAAGTGGACACATCGGAAGATAAACTTTTAAAATTAAGTTTATCCATGATAGATGATGTAGCAAAGACTATTTCAGAGTTCATGAAAGGATATAAAGACGCACACTCAGACGACAAAGAAGGTGCACCTAAAGTCTTATTTGTTATAGATAGTTTGGGTATGATGCTTACTCCAACTGATGTCAATCAATTTGAAGCAGGTGAAATGAAAGGTGACCTAGGTAGAAAACCCAAGGCACTGACAGCACTTGTGAGAAACTGTGTCAACATGTTTGGTTCATGGAACGTAGGACTTATAGCAACCAATCACACATATGCATCGCAGGATATGTTTGATCCCGATGACAAGATATCAGGTGGACAAGGCTTTATCTATGCCAGTTCAATCGTTATTGCTATGAAGAAACTTAAACTGAAAGAAGATCTAGACGGTAACAAAGTAACAGATGTAAGAGGTATAAGAGCCGCTTGTAAAGTTATGAAAACAAGATACTCTAAACCCTTTGAATCAGTACAGGTTAAGATTCCGTATGAAACAGGTATGAACCCATACAGTGGGCTAGTTGACCTATTTGAGAAAAAAGGTGTGCTAGTACAACAAGGAAACAGACTGAAATACATCGATAAAGCAGGTAAAGAACATATTGACTTCAGGAAACAATGGATCGGTGATAAATTAGATATGCTAATGGCAGACTTCAAAGAACCAACAGACTTTGCTGACAAAGAAGAAGAGCCAGAAGTTAAAACAAAAGCTAAAAAAATAGAACCAGTTAAAGAAACAAAATAGATGATAGACTTTACACACGAAGACATTGAACGTTTGTGGAACTCAATTGTACATTACGTCCCTGAGAGACAGAAATTGGACATGGCCATTGATTTTATTAAGAGTTTAGAGGACATCGGTGTAGAGCATGACGAACTAAAAGCATCTGCAGAATACGATCCAAAACTTGAAGAAGCAATAGCAACTGTGTTTGAAGAAGAGGAAGTGGACGAAGATGGATATAGTGAGGATGAATGATAAACTGGTACAACGAAGTAAGTAGGAACCTAGCTAAAATACCCGATTGTGTAGCGTACTTTGACCAAGAATTAATAGAAGCAAAGAAGCAGTGTAAGATATACGGCAATCTAGAAAAAGCGGCCGCTTCATTGCCTGGTATAGTTGAGGAGAGGTTTGGACAACTGCAACAGCTAGAAGCCATACTAGAATACTTAAACATAGAATTAAGAAGATTAAGATCCAAGACTTTCAGAAAATTCCTTGAAAACTACAACAGAGCATTGAGTAGTAATGACGCAACAAAATATGTTGACGGGGAAGATGATGTTGTTGACATGACAAAAATAATAAACGACTTTGCACTGATAAGAAATCAATGGCTATCCATCACCAAAGGCTTGGACCAAAAACAATGGCAGATAACAAATATTGTTAAATTGAGAGTGGCGGGCATGGAAGATGCCGACATCTAATAGAATCATACTCACAGACGTAGACGGAGTGTTGTTGGAATGGGAACACCATTTCACCAAATGGTTACAGCTACGGTCATATTTTGACAAAAAAGGATTAAGAAATTATCCTTACAAGTTAGTAGACACTGGACAAGACGACTACGAGATGGCTAACAGATTTGGTGTAAGCAAAGACACAATCCGACAAGAGATCAGAGAATTCAACAGGAGTGCTTGGATGGGAACACAACGACCTATGTTAGAATCGCAAACTTGGGTAAAACTTTTAGCGGCAGAAGGATGGACGTTTGTTCCAATTACATCGCAGACATCTGACATACCAGCACAGTGTCTACGTAAGAAAAGACTAGGTGAATTGTTTGGTGACCATATCTTCACAAATTACCATATACTAGGTACAGGAGCAGACAAAGATTCAGCATTAGCCGAGTTTCACGACACCGGACTGTATTGGGTCGAGGACAAACCTAAGAACGCTTTAGCCGGGCTCAATTACGGTTTAAAGCCCATATTAATCGACCATCCATACAACAGAAATTTTAATCACCCCGAGATCATACGTGTAAATAATTGGAAACAAATACACGAGATATTATCCAAATGAAGATTTATGTAGGCTGGGATTCAAGAGAAGACATTTCATACCAAGTGTGTGAACACTCTATCAAACGCAGAGATCCCGAAGCAGAGGTACAACCACTCAAACAGAACGAGATGAGACAGCAAGGCATCTACACTCGCGAAGTAGACAAGTTAGCAACAACAGAATTCACGTTCACAAGATTCTTTGTTCCTCACCTTAACAACTACAAAGGGTGGGCGGTGTTCTGTGATTGCGATTTCCTTTGGAAGATACCAACAAAAGAACTAGAGCAGTACTGCGATGACTCCAAAGCGGTAGTTTGTGTGCAACACGATTACACACCGGAAGAAGGATCAATCAAGATGGACGGACAGGTGCAAACAGCATATCCAAGGAAAAATTGGTCAAGCATGGTGCTCTGGAATTGCGGACATGAGAAGAATAAAATATTGACTCCGGAGTTCCTGAATAAACAGACTCCAAAATTCCTACACAGATTCAGCTGGCTAGAAGATTCAGATATTGGATCACTACCACATGAATACAACTGGTTGGTGGGTTGGTACAAAGAACCAAAGGATGGTGTACCAAAAATACTACACTACACAGAGGGCGGACCATGGTTTGATGGTTACAGAGATTGCGAGTACTCCGACGATTGGAAGAAGGAAGTCATCAACTTGTTCAGTGCATAATGGAATTTTTCAAAAGACTACACAAAAAATATTATCATACAGATCCAGTAGAACACATCATTGGACAACAGATACTTAAATTGGCCGAGTACGATGACCTGTATGAGAATCAAACACGTTTCGATGGCACAATCTGGACAAAATTTAAAGAGACACACAAATTAACTTGTCAGTTTTATGATGACCTAACAGAGATAGATCTTTCAAATGACATCACATGCTTATGGTTCTTCCGAGAACGGGCTGATAGATCTTCCGGTAATGATGATATATTATTAAAAGATAAAACGATAACCTACAATCCAAATGCAATTTTTATTACAGCATCAAAAGAAATTAAAATTGACAAACGAAAGAGATTCTTTCCTAGGAGACCATGCGTACAAATAGACATAAACAACGAGATGTATTTAAATATAAAAAAAGGAAGAGACATACATGAGTAAAGGTGAACGAATTGTAGAAAAATGTTTACAAAGTGAGGTGCAGTTGAAACCATGTCCCGACCAGGGAAGAGATAACAACAACAGAGCGTACGCTTTCAAAAAAAGCCAAGAA
>UEXM01001935.1_pt1 | contig 15810 bp, 27 predicted proteins | sample 1796661 | NCBI WGS metagenome assembly UEXM01 (sample SAMEA4772469, study PRJEB27181) | metagenome | reverse complement strand
GGGGGGGGGGAGGGGGAGGGGGGGGTGTTGTAATTCCAATTGGACCTGCGCCGGTCGACCCAGAACCGGATGACCCACCGCATGCAACAAAAGACATCATCACAGCTATCAACAGTAATCTAAACATATACATCTCTTATCGTTATCATTCAGATCTATATTTATAATGCGTGGAGGGGGAGACAGGACTCGAACCTGCATAAAACGGATTTGCAATCCGTTGCATAACCTTTCTGCCACTCCCCCGTTTGGATGGATATATCTATGGAGTTGGTCGGGAATGCAGGAATTGAACCTACGACCTTCCGGTCCCAAACCGGACGCTCTACCAAGCTGAGCTAATCCCCGAGACTATTCGTCTTCTGGACGATCAAAAGATAAGATGGGTACGCTGTTGTCGACCTCAATAATTTTTTCGTGCTCAATCAATGAGATGATTTGTTTGGTGATATTAAGATCTGTTTCTAGAAAAGCAATCTTGCGTTGGATTTCCTCAAGCTGCTCTTTGTAGTATAGCAACTCTTTTTCCTTGACAATCTTGTTCTCGAGAACATCTGTTAAGCTAATTATTTTACTCATACCGTATGTATAAGGTGAGTAGTTTATCCACTTACTCAGGTGTACTCATTACTTGCCGTGCGAAACGAATTCGTTGATTCGAGAAGCATACTCGGAAATTTCTGAGAACGAGGGATACTCAGGGAACTCAGGCACTGATGGGTTCTTACCAGCAGTAGTTTCCCAGTCATACCTCATCATGAGTTCGTCACGCTTCATGTTGAATTTAAATTCGAGAGTTTCGGATGCTTTTTGGAAAATTTCGAAACGAAGTTCGAAGGGTGTTTTGTTAGACATGTCTGTCTCCTTGTGTGTTGTGTTATGTGTGTTGAGTAGTTTATCCACTTACTCAGGTGCCGGTGCGTGTACCGACCAGGGTGAGTTTAAGGTCATCCCAAGACACTAATCAGCAGCTGTGGAAATACGGGCACTCCTGATCAAATTTCTCTCGGCACTTCAGATGTACCGGTGCGTTCTCGTGGTACACAACGCACTCCCTTTTTTGTAACTCCGGGTTAAGGCGTAGGAAATCCAGCTCTATACAATTTATTGCTACTATGACAAAAGGAAGGCACCCAAGAGCTGATAGTCGCTTCATTGTGTCTTTACTCAAATTACTCAAAGACTACCCTCCTCTAATTACGTCTCATGTTTGCGTTGTCGATTGCTGTCTGCTTATCAAACACCGGCTGAAGACAAGACTTGTGAAGAGTGCTTATACCCAGCAACTTCTGCTCTCCACTATAGACGTTAGTTTCTTTCTTGGATGTGTTGCACGTACCGTTATCCGCGGACTTATACGTCACGCCGGAATCTCGTCGATATGTCTGAGGAGCAACGTACTCAGCAAGGGTACGGGGGTTCACTTTGAACTTCCCGTACACCTCGCCTTTCGGTTTAACCTTCTTGCGCTTACGACCAGTAAAGTCGTACGAACAACCAGTAGAGACAATAGCCATAACAAACATTCCGCTCAATTGGACGGACATTATCCTAAATTATGGTGTTTGGGTCAACGGCCGTATTTGTCGCGGTATTGTGCGCGTGTTTGCATGAACTCACCGATATATTCGTCACGAGTCGACTTGAACACCAAAGGATGGTCATTGTCCACAGACATTAGGATAACGGTACTTGTGATAGGAATTTTGGTTAACTCTTCGAACATGACGCAATAGGCAGCTGCTTGTTGGAAGTAGCTAGAGATCTGACTCTTGCTCTTTCTACGCTTTGATGTCTTGAAGTCGATGACAGACAACTTACCATTCCATTCACCGATACAGTCTACTCGGCCACCTACTTCAAGATAGTTTGAGTACAGAGGTACTTCCTGCATCACGACGTTGTCTAGGTACTTGTCGAGCAGACCTTTAAGTGTGTTGAAAGTTTCGATGTTGGCAGGCATGTGTCCATCGAGGTAGTCAGACTTGTTGTCGACATAGTCCTCACACAGTTTATGAACTGCAGTTCCTCGATTAGATGCTTTAGTTGATATTCGGTTGGCTACATCATTTCCAACCTTGGCTCTCCAGGCAGCTATGCCTTCTTTAGAGAGTTCACTGAGAACAGTTGTGACAGACGGATACAACTTACCATCAGGTGTTTTGTAGTACCGCTTGCCCTCAACTGTCTCAGTGTCAAGTTCATTGATATCAGGGGGTGTCACGTGTGTGAAGTTTGTCATTCAAATAACCATCTTTAGCAATCAAGTAATCACGCACTAGTCCGGAACGGACAATGTCATCATAACTAAACTGTACTTGTTCAAAATCATCAATATGCTCAGCAATGGCCATGAACTCAGCTAAGCCCGATTTGTCCCAAGGCTTGTCTAAGTCTGACTGACTACAGTCACCACAAAACACAATTTGTGTATTAACACCCACTCGGGTAATTATACTATCTAATTCATGAAAGGTCAAGTTCTGAGCTTCATCTACTATAATAATGCAGTCATCTAAGGTCGTGCCTCTTAGATGGGACGTGCTGATGAACTCCACTTGACGTTTCGTCTTTAGAATCTCGTACGCGTCTCCTCTACTAAACAAATCATCACACATTGTTTTGTAAGGAGCTTCGTACGCTTTCATTTTGTCACTCTCACTACCAGGAAGAAACCCCATGTCTCTGGTAGGTACTACTGATCTAACAATAACCACTTTCTTTTGGTCGTATCTGTTCTCAAACAACCTATTCAACGCAAGGTATAGTGTAACAAAAGTCTTGCCGGTACCAGCCATACCGTGAAGAACCATATGACGGTTCTGGTTGAAGTATTCCCATACTAATTGTTGATTGGGTGTCTTGGGTTGTACTGTCCTTATGTTTAATTGAAACTTTGATGTCGGTTCTTTTTTGCGTTTTAATTTCCTTGGTTTTTCGAAAAGTTCTTCGTAAAAATCGTACTCTTGATAAGCCAAACCGATGCTGGACATCCTAACTCCTAGTTATTGTTATTCGTTTCGTTGCTTCCTCCACTTCGCGACTGCATTTTCAGTTTTAACTTCTTTTGCTGATTTTCTATCATAACGACTAGCTAGTTCACTAGACGGATGAGACTCGCTTACTTTTTGAAGTACTTCGGTCCACCCGTCATCATTACGAATCCCCCCAACTCCAGCAACGATGTTAAGAGAGTTGAGAATAGACTTGTATGTGGGGTTTTGATCGAGAAAGTCAACCTTTTCACTGTAAGACATGATCTCGTCAAACAGCTCACCAGTTGTTTCATCTTGGAAGGTATATGTGGGCATTATCCTACTGCAGCCTCCTTTATATCTTGCTGGAGAGACTGTTCAAACGAATCGTAGAACACGCCAAATACATTGTCTGCATTCAAGTTGTGATACTCATCTTTGTTGCCGAACTTGGGAACGACAAACTTAAATTTGACCTTTCTGTACTTGCTAGCTATGAACTGCATGTACTTTACTCTATTTAGATTATCTACGTATCGAGAACGCGTCTCAGGGCCATATGCGTTGGATCCTTCGAAAATATTTCCCAGAGCTAGTTTGGGAGATCTCATCATAAAATCGAATCCTAGGCAGTATAAAACGTTGTGTTTCATCTTGATAGCTTCGAGCATAGCATTGACCCCAGCATTGGATCTATAGCGAGTATACTTGTTGTACTCGGGATCTTCAAACTGCTCGTCGAACGGAGGTACTATGAACCTATCCGTTGGGAAATCGCTCTTTTCTATTTCTTTTATGATAGGAGGGTCAATTGCTACGAGGTAGTCTGGAGTAAAGTCTCGATACAGAGCGTTGCACCCATATATCGTTCCTAATCCTTTTAGACTTGCAATATCAAATTTAGTCCTACTTGGACCATTACCTATAATAAACGCTACTTTTTCCATTTCTCTTCAATCCCCGGAAATGCTTTCTTCACTACCGCCACTGTAATTGGTTTGAGCTCCTCTGGCAGCTTCTTATTCTTAACATGAAGAAGAAGTCGAGCGTCCTGAGGATCTACAGACTCAAGCATTTCGATAAACATTTGCTCACGTTTAAGCGGCCGCAATGACTCACCGTCAGGGATATTCAAACAGTACTTGAGTCTACGCACGTCGGCCTTGAGCACGTTCTGTGCATCAATAGCTTCGTCTACGGGGGTGAAGGGGGGGTCGGATTCTGGTAATAAGAATTCGATGTTGGGGTTGTATACCAAATCGAGAATAACCTTGATAGGAAAGTCATTGTGGTATGCCGACAGAGCTTCGGACCTGGCTTTGTTACCACCTTCCTTAGCTACTGTCAAGAGTGTTTCATAAATTGATTTATTCATCGTCACCATTCGCTTCTTGATTAAAATATTGTTTGGCCTGCCGCCCTGTACGAGACGATAGCTTATGTTCCAAGTCCTTACTATTATATAGTACAGACTTCATCACTTCCATCGAATACATGAATCTGAGGACGAACTCTTCATCGTCTACATCATAACCGTTATTGTAGAACTCGTTCACTAAACCGTGTCCGACTCGATCAACAAAGTCTTCGATGAACACCTTGGTTACTTGATCCTCATAGAACCCATCATCCTCTTGCTTGACCGGTTCTGTAAGGGTACCTGGAAATTGTATTATCTTAGCCATCATATATTTATGGCGTCTGTACAGTAACACTATTGATCAGCGACTGCCATTGCGATACACGTGAGTTCCACGAATAGAACCCATCAGCATATGCCTTTTGAAAGTCCAATCTGTTATCCATTTCGTCTGTGTTGATCTGCTGGATGGTTTGATTGAGTGCCTGGATGAACATATTAGCATGTACGTTTACATCTTCGTGCATACTATATGTAATACCAAAGCCAGCTAAGGTCTCTGGCAGAGCAGCATAGTCGGGAGCTACAACTACACACCTAGCCGACATAGCCTCCATTGCTGCGATGCACGACGTCTCAGCCCATATAGATGGGAATGCAAAGATGTGAGCCTTCTTCAGTGCTTCTCGAACTACATCGTTAGGCTGATAGCCATGATAGTTGATCTTTGGATGGCTGCGGCACTGCTCGAACAAGTGCTCATAGTCTGCATCACGCTGAGCCCACCCATAGATATTAAAGCTGGAGTACACATCTAGGGTAATGTTGTCGTAATGATTGCACAGCTCAGTAAACACCGGCACTAGGATATCGAGACCGCGATGCGGAGTCGTGTGGTAGATTAGATTAATTTCATCAGCGGGCTGAGGTTTAACGTGAGCTTCAATAGGTTCAATACAGTTCTTGAGAATTACATACTCGCTTGGCTTCAATCCGAACGCCAGCTCATACTGTGTCTTCTGAAAGTTAGAGACGAATACTAACTTATCAAAACGCTCTCTCTGCTCAGGATCTACTAGGTGCTGAGATTCGGGATCGTTAAACATATCGTGGAGCCATAGGATTGTAGGGCGATCCGGATCAACGTCTCGCACACGACTGCATATGATCTGAACATTGTCTCTAATAGATGGGTCCAACCGATCATAGAGACCATGCTTCATTAGCTCTGTGCCACCCATCGCATTTTGCGACAACTCGTCTGAAGTAACACCGCCAAATGAGAACTCGTCTTGCGAGGGTTCCATCGATGGACTGTCATCAATAATAGTCAATTTGGTACTCATTGTTGCTCCAAGTATTTTGTGAGTTCTTTATACCCACCAATGTAAATGTTATCGCTCATGATCTGAGGTACTGATTTTGCACCTGGTACTAATGTCTTTAGCTGGTCAACGGTGATATCGATATCGAGCATTAGCTCGTTGTACTCAAGTCCTTTCAGCTCAAGTAGAGACTTGGATGTTTCACACCACTTGCAACCTGGCCTGGAGTAAATGGTTATCATTGCTTGAACCCCACCGACTCTCTTACTATATCATCCCCGATAAGTTCAGAATAGTAAAGCTCGAATGCTAGGCAATCCTCCAGAACTTCGAACTGATGATATACACCAGGAGGAACTTTGCAGTATTCACCTGGGCCTAGTATAGTCTCATCGACAAGGTCGTAAGCATTCTGCCACTCGCGGATTAGTATCTTACCAGTGACAACGTAGAATCCATTGGTTTTACTTTGATGTGCATGCTTACTACATACCCCACCCTGTCTAGCATCAATACGGTGGAATTCGAGCACACCTGGTACCAGTGCTACAAGTTCTGTCTCTCCCCAGATTTTACCTTGCTTCATTTGTTTGCCTCATAAGAAATATTAACAATTCGATCAACAACCTCTGCAAAGTTATGCAGATGTATCATATTAGGACCATCGCTAGGTGCATTGTCTGGGTCGGGATGGACTTCCAAGAAGAAGTCCTTTACACCCACAGCTGCGGCGGCAGCGGCCATATAAGGTGCATAAGCACGATTACCGCCGCTACAATCCCCATTGCCACCAGGACGCTGAACGGCGTGCGTACAATCCATGACAATGCGCGCATCATAGTTATCAAGAAGATAGCGGATCCCAGTAAAGTCAACGACCAAAGTATTATATCCAAAACTAGTCCCTCTCTCTGTAATCCAAACTTCTTTAGCATCAGTGGTTTTGGACAGTACCCCTTTGATGTCCCATGGTGCCATGAACTGACCTTTCTTGATATTAACTATCATGTCCGTACTGCACGCAGCTTCAATCAGGTCTGTCTGACGCGATAGGAAGGCTGGAATCTGAAGTACGTCGACAGCGTTATGAAAGTCATTGACAATCTCATATACGTCTTGTACACTGTGCACATCGGTTAGCGTACTTAGCTCGCTATCCTGCCTCTTTATCATTGCAAAGTCTAGCAAGGTATCTCGTAGTCCAACTCCTCTAGCAGACCCCGCAGACGTTCTATTCGCCTTGTCAAAAGATGCCTTGAAGTAGTATTCTATATCGTATAGATCGCATATATCTTTGCAGTGAAGTGCAATGTCCATAGACTGCTGGTAAGATTCGTGTTGACACGGCCCTGCTATAATCTTCATTGTTCGGCTTCCAGTTGTTCCATTACATCCTCAAAAATCATCTGTGGTTTTATTGCGTCCATTGCCTCTTCGCAATGCTTACATGGTATCTGACTACCACATGGTGTTTGCGGATGATCGTAGACATAGTATGTCTGATTACGATCATTGTATCCAGTTTGGTCCGGATGTATCACTCCACCGTACAATACAAACGCAGGTTTGTTTATTGCTGCAGCAAAGTGATGTACCCCTCCCTCACTTGTTATAATAGCTTTGCTACACGCCATGATAGCAAATGCGATTCTGACATCATTCTCCACTATATTGATTGCGTTGGCAAGCGTTTTCTGATTATATTTTACAATACCAGATACGTCCTGTACAGGACCGCCAGGCTTTACTCTGACAACCTTGACATGTTCACCTAATAGGTCTGTTAGCTCTTGCCATTTGCCGAATCCCCAATCCTTGTTGGTAGCAAGTGTTGTGTTCTTGGTGTCTGGGTTCACGACCACGAATGGGTCGCTGGGATTGATACCACCCTGCTTCAACAGCTCAACAGCTCTATTAAGCTCGCTTGTGCTGATTAGATAGGGAGCAGGCTTAGGAGTATAGTTCTTGTATATGATCTTACCAGGACCCCATCCATTAATGTACCAACGGTTGCCGTTTGGTTTTCTGGGTACCAGTAGCTTCTTCTTAGGACCATTGTAATCAGGTGCAACAACCCATTCGTGTCCCTTCCACATTGGACTGTATTCTCGGCCGTCGTGTATCACAGCATCTTTATTTTGCTCGTGGACTTTCTCAGCCTCACCAAGCCACATCATGTCATCACCAAGACCCATTACGAACCAAACCTTCTTTGAATCCATTTAAACGTAGCGTACATGCTTAGACCATAAAATGCTAGTACACTCATAGGAAGTGCTATGTACGCTAATTCCCAAGGTGACAAAAACAAAACTTGCCACGTAAAGTTTGCTACAGCTTCAACATCACCCATAGGCTGTACGCTGTGACTGCTAACGTCGTACATGAGGCCACTTGCCTGTAACGCGCTCTCCACTTCCCAGTACTCGTCTTCTGTTAGACAAGTATAGAACTCAGGTGGGCATTCACTCATCTCTCTTTACCCATTACTTAATCCTAAACTGTTTCTCAATTCTAAACTCGAACCTTGGATTGTGCCCATCTATTTCGTTATTTTGGAGAACGTGGCCAACATCAAACTGGAAGTTCATATCCCAACTGGCCTTGTGGTACTTAATACCAACGTAAGGCATGTCGACAGCTGTCTCTTGTTTCTTGTTGAACGGCTCTCCGTCTGTAGGCGAACTCAGATGCTCGATGCCGACTAACAGATATACCTCATCTTGGGTAGCTTGAGTTGCTTGACTAATCAGCAGTAAAGCTGCTACTAACATAATCTTATACATCATTTTTTCTCTTCCAAATATTATCACTAGTAAGCTGAAATGCACTTACAAATTTATACTTGTCCCACTTCCAGTTCTCGATCATCGAAAGCAGATATTGCTGACCTGTCCAATATAAGTAGTATGTTGTACCTACTTTAGGAACAAAGTTGTAGGCAGCATTATACACCATTTCAGTGTCTTTGGCTACCGATACTAGTCTTTCGTATTTCTCATTGAGTTGCTCGATTTCACTGTTAAAGTACTTCTCTGCGTTACGACCTCTATCGTCTTTAAACTCTTGTACCTTGGGTAACTCGATGATAGGAGATGAGGGAGTAGTCCCGTATGGTAGCAGCGCTGTATTGCCTACGGTACTCATACGTCATACATTACTCTAGGCGATTTGTATCCACCCCATTCGATGTCGCGACCAAACACTCTTTCGATGTAATGCACAGTCTCTTCTGTATGATAGTCGTCGTAAGTTTCGATAGGTATGTTGCTCGTGTGCTTAAAAGGTATCGATGCTTTCATCTTAGGTGTGTTGCTCGCTTCCTTTAACCACTCGGTATTTAACTTACTCTGACAAATAATATTGGCATTGGGACAGCCATCGAACCACTCGAGCTGTGGCCTAGTTGTGATGTGCTTATCAGCTCTGTGCTTAGTATTCAGCAACCAGTACTCGAACCCTTGATTGAGAACCTGTTGGTCCTCCGGAGTGTTGTACTTAGGCTTACGCTGCCGATGAAGGAACATTGATACCATACGGTGGAATGGGTTACGTACAACACCAAACACTGAGAACTTTGAGAAGTCTTCGTCGGGATACTCTTCGTTTAAAGTCTCGATTGTAATGTCATAGTAGTAGTGATTGTCGTCCCACCCAGTCCGCTCATACTTGAGATTGTCTCTCAGATCTTGAACCTTCTTGATATCGTTGACACGGTTGAGGTAGTCGAGAGTGGCCACTCCCCCAGTCTTGGGAACGTGGATAAAGATAAACTTGTTGTTGAGTGAAAAGTGACTCATTAGTTTGCCTTAAAGAGGAAGTCGCCATCGTGGAGGTGGTGTAAGTTGTGAACCGCATCGATAGCTTGATCGGTGTCGCAGGTGACCATCTTGTTGCTCTCGCTATCATAATACAGTATAGCGTAGTCCCTTTGTACAAAGAAGTCAAAGATATCTTTGCTATCGAACCCGACTTTCTCACACCAAGGTTGATATATCTCAACCATCATAGTTGGTCTAAACTTGTTAATTGTTTTTGTTGCGCCCTCAAGCACATCCAGCTCAAAGCCCTCGACATCAATTTTAATGAAGCCGACGTTGTCCAACTTCTCGTTATCTAAGCTGACACACGGTACCACCATCTCGACGCTTTCGACAAGAGGGATCTGACTAGTCATTGATAACCGCTTGGTATCTACGTGCAGTGTTAGATCAGTATTAGTACTACCAACGGCTTTGTTGATCAAGGTTACGTTGTCCACACCTTTTAGGTTGTCTTGTAGTACTTCGAATAAACCAGGTACTGGCTCATAGGTGACTACGTCATTGTGCTTACTGTGGAAGTAAGTTTGATACCCACTGTTGCCACCTACATCAACTGTTAGCGTGTCTGGAGTAATATGATCAGCAAGGATCTTGAGGATAGAGGTGTCAAGTAGCTTATCATATAACTTACTATTCCACTTACGTCTGTTGAGTACTTGATCGGATAACATTATTACCTCATTATAATTTGTAAGTTAATTCGTTCACCATCGTCACACAAACCACCTCTGTGAATAGTATGAGCAGGGTCAAACAGTATACAATCAGCTTGGTCGCTCGTATACTTATGCATGGAGGACATCAGTAGATTTGACATGTCTCCCCCATCCTTAAAGTACTTACCCATAATTACGTTCCTAGTCATACAGTCTGGGAACAACGACATTACTAGTCGATGGGCAGGTGAGCTTAAATAGTTACCTACACTGTTACCGCATGCTATTATTCTTTCGAACTCTGAATGATACCATCTATTTGACTTTGGTATTGTAGTGAAAGGACCGTTGGACTCAGTAACATTGTTCAGGTATACGATGGCCTTCATTACATTGAACTTCGGATCCATGTGAAAGGAGATCGTTTTAGGTTTGCCAGGTATGTCCGCAAGAGTTTGATAATGATGTGTATCATTTGGTCTTGCCACATGGAGAGCAACTGTGTCTAGCTTCAGATTAGTCTTGGACCTATTGTACTTCGATACCACATCATAAACATCGTGTCTCTCCAGTACTTTATTCAGCAACTTGAATGTTGCATGGGTACTGTTTAGTACCTTAATGCGATCATATGCATCGTGCTTAGTTGGAGATGTGTTGCGGTCTGGTTGATTCTGAAGCGTTGTTACATCGTTCAGGCAGCTAGCAAGTAAACTATCAACTTCCCCCGGGTTAAATTTGAATCCGGCACATCCATCACGATCGAAAGAAGAGTATAGATCGCTTGTCGGTATGTCCTCTCTCGTTACCTGGTTGTTACAAGATTGAAAGTATCCCGCAGCAATCTTCTTAATTCTACTCGATTGGCTTTTCAATATGGTAAGTTGGTTGGGTGTGAGTTTTACCCGACTAGTAATTTTACTTACGTACTTGTCATACGCTGCATTGAACTCCGTAGGCCTATACGAATAGAACGCAGTCTTTAACAGTACTGGATCTTCGTTGTACTCAAACAGAGACTCGTCCAGATCTAGGTCCGTTAGCTTAGGTAGTATGAGACCATGATCTCTATTAAGATCAGATAAGATCATTTACAAATACCATTCCTCTTTTCTGTACAAATCTCTTCTCATGACTTTTCTTTTTAAGGTTCATGGTAGAGACCTCTCTCAACTGCTCAGTCATTGAAGAACTATATGTAAAGCCATATGTCTTGAACTTATCTAACCAGTACGGTTGTTCTTGTAAGTTCACGTGGTGGTGGCCAGGAGTTCCCGGAGGAGCATATGTAACTACAATGGCTTTGCAAAGTTTGAATGCAGACATATAGTTGTCCATGTACTCTTCGTACACGTGCTCTACAAACTCTACCGACCAACCGATGTCATAATTGTTATCTATACCAACAGGGCCCTCGACAAAATCATGCTTATAGATGCTGTCCTTCTTTACCTCTGGGTCACCGTCGATCCCCATAGCTTCTAGTCCACACTCAATAGCATAGTCAACCATTCCACCTGGGCCGCATCCTATGTCTAGGAATGTTTTAGGATTGAAGGTATCAATCAACCACTGCATTGCTCCCTCATCAATATTAGTGCGGTTGAGATGACCGCCTAGGTGATCGTTCATAATAACTTCCTCAAGTGTTTCCACGGCAGTCCATTTTCTATTTCTTCTACGTGCCACTGACAGTAGGCTAAGTTATATAGCCATTGGTCTCTGGGTGGACAGAAGGGATTGTCGATACCGTCTACTACATTAGAGGCAACGTCGTAAGCAAAGCTGCCGGGGTTCATGGCAATGGTTGGACACCCATTTATCAGACTATCAATGCCGAATCCACTAGTGTATGTAACTGTACATCTTGCTTGTTGTAAAGTGGATAACAGGTTATCGGCAGTACCCATTTCAAAGGTTACGTTGGGAAGTTTTTTCACTACCTCTAGCGGAGCAACATCCCAGTTACGTTGAAGCTGCGGTAGTCTAACAACGATCGGGCGATCGGTTTGTGTGCGAATAGCTAGGCAAGTGTCACGGCACCACTTCTCAATACTTGCTCCGCGCAAACTAGCATCCTGCGGTAACTGCAGTGCAACTACTATGTTGTCTTTGTTTGTCGGATTGTATGTAGGTAGTTTAATGTTGAAGTGATTGCGAATAATGTTCCAACGATCTGGGCCATGATTGCGGCCGTTATGGAACGTGCCAGTATCTGCGAGGAAGCCCCCAATACCTATCCGGTACCAGTTGTCATCCATCACATCTTTGACAGGACCTCTACCTATCAGAGGTGTCTCCAGTACAATGAACTTTTTAGCTTTGCTGATGATGTTACGCTTGACATTGTGGTGGGTCATGTCACGGTCTTTCCATGATCCAAAGATCACAGCGACATCGCAGTCATAGTACTCTTCGTCATACGAAAGGAATGCATCATCACCACTATCAATTACCCCAGTAGCAAACTTCATTAGTGTCTGCTCAAACCTGGGGTGGTTTGCAGACTTACCATAAATTGTGACTTTCATTATCTACCTATAATATTGTACTGTACGATATCTTCTTGTAGGTTCTTTTTTACAAACACTGGATCAAATCCGTTGTTAGTTGCTAACTCGAGATGCTTGTAGAACTCCTGCACGACATCTTCACGTGGGTGCTGCTGTGTCTTACCAGTATACCAACCTGGTTGCCATGGCTGTGTTGCCATGTTGGTGAAGTGCAACTGATACATATCCTCTATTCGGTAGTTCTCTCCATCTAAAACATTCCACTTCGGATCAAGGTCATGCACGAGATCTCCATTGCCAGAGAACTTGCGAATCATTCTGTGATGAGACTCGGCAATATTCTTCATTCGGTTAAGCGGGAGAGAGTATTGTTGAAAGGCCGCGCAATCAAATACCATCACACAAAACTCATGTCCACCAAAACGATTACCACGTCTAGCAGCAATAGGTTTACCTTCCATATCGATATTGAGTAGGTCCGACATATCTCGATAATTGATCATATCACAGTCGGTGTATATTGCCCGTCCTTCAAAGTTGCAGAACTCTGGAATGGCCCAACGAAACCCAGAGAAAGGTGTGGACCATGCAGGAGTGTTCCATCCGCCCCACCACGAGCTCTCATCATTAGTCTGCCGCATCCACTCAATGTCAATATCACAAGAGCAGTTGTGTCGAAGCGATTGTTCGTACGCTACTTCGATCTCGGCATCTTCTCCGTTTGATGAAGAGCCTATAAAAATCCTTACCTCATCACTCATGATTCACCTCAATGCATAGTTGGCCTGTTAAAGTCCTTTGCCGTATAGGGGCGTATTTCTTCACTATTAATTATAACCTTAGTTAGTATCAGCTCGAAATCTTCCTCGGTCAACGACGTCTTATAAAGTCTCATTGCAATACCTAGCATAGTGCTAGCAACTGTTACGCCTGTAAAGTCTGAGCAGCTCTGCACAGCAAGAGCAAAGAACTCATTGTACAGTTTTACGTACTCAGCTGATAATTCGTATGGTTCGTCTTCCACTCTATTCCCCAAATATGTAATTAAAGAATTTAATTTCGTTACTATACACGGTAGCTACTATATCTATAAGGCGTTCATTCTTATACATTTCAGTATAGTGGCTTTTGTTGTACCCAGACTTCATTCTAGTACCGGTAACCATTTCTTTGGTTGCTGGGATATCCAACTTGTTGTTGCACATGGAAACGAACTGATCCGCGAGGCACTTATACTCAATTACTTCATCTACTACCAACTGACTGCCGCTGGCATATAGCGACCAGTCGACTGGAGCTGGGTAATAGGTACCGAAAACCCCATCGAGATAGAACTCGAAGTTATCGACGTCATTATCGTAAGGTAAAAGGCTAGGGTCTTTACCACCAGCTGTACGCCAAAAGAACTCCGACACTACCTTCTCCCAAGGATTACGCTCAATAGTAAACTTGTAGTAATTAGTCCATTGCTCTGGCGTTACATAATCCTTTACCATGAACCATGGTTTGTGACCATCGGGCTCGTTTGGTTTCTTAGGACCAATGTTTGACCTAGGTGTGCCATCAATCTTAGATCCCGTGCAGATGTCTATTGATGGATCAAAGAAGTTATTGACAATGAGGTTCTCGATAGTCGAACCAGCAGTCTTCTTTGTCTTAATGAATATAAACTTGTGACTATGAGATATTAGCATTCTTTATATGATTCCACGCTGTTCCATTTTGTATCTCTTCGTATGTCCACTGACAGTACGCAAGATCATTTAACCACTGCTGCCTGTCTGGCATCTTGCACATCTTACCGATATCAGTGATTGGCCATGGCGCTACTGGTGTTACCATTGCACCTGGCGACATGGGGTATGTAGGTACTCCGTAACATGCTGCTTCCGTTAGCGCATTGGACGTCCATCCAACTACTGCATGCGCATCCTCTAGATCCTTCTCTAGAAACTTACCTCCGTTCAGGCCATCGGAACCTTGATTGCGAGACCAGTATACGTCTGAGAACATATCAAACACTTCTGGCACTCTGTACGCATCAAAGAACTCGCTGTACATTCCGTGCTTGGGATGAGGTCGAACTACTATCGGGAGATCGGTATGTGTACGGATCCGCGTGATGCAGTTGTAGAACCAGTTGTAGTAAGAGCCATACGATTCAATCATCCGGATCAAGCTAGTGTCGATTACATGCTGCAGTACTACAAGTATGTACTCACCTGGCTTTTCTCTCCATGGACGTATCTCTATTTGCTGTTCTTCTTGAATACGGTTCCACCTATCGGAATCATTACCCATAGGACCAAAGTTAGACTCGTTCCATAGAAAGCTATTCCAACCGAACCTAAAGTATTTGTCTTTGAAGTTGTTAGATACGTTCTGACGAAATACTGCGGACTCAAATACTATTGATGGCTTGCGACTCTGAGAGATGTAGTTGTAGAAGGGTTCGCGGAAAGGTTCCTTGATGTGCTTAGAGTGCTGTATGTTAATCTGCACGTAAGCATCAGCATCTGTATGCTGACGTCGTTCGCTGAACGGTACCTCTATGAAAGGTTCACATCGCGGTACTGGATGCTTGTACATTTGCTTCCAGTCACTGAAGAATATAATCTTTTTCATATATGTTTACTGTGTATCTTCACACCGATGAACTCATTATAGTAATTATCCCTCAAAAGTACTTCGCGGTCAACCTGTTCTACCAACTCATAGTACGAGCATTCGCCTTTAGTCTTGCAAAGGCGAAGTATCTCCCGCTTGAAGTTGCTCTCTCCGTGTTGCTCCACTAACAACTTTACTTCATCGCTTGAGCCATAATACTTTTGCCAATCCGACTCTTTTTGAACTCTACGTTTCCGAGTCTTCCCTTTTAGTGGCGGCAACCTTCTTGTTGACCAAAACCATTTTTTACCGACATACATTCTATCATTATCTAAATTTGTTATCAGGTATACGAACCCAAAATACTCACCAATCATATCAGATGTAAATGGATGACCTTCGTAAAGCCAGTGCTGTGTCATCTTCTTTTTCTCGTGCTACGCAATACGCGTGCGTCTCTATTGTTTCAATAGTTCCCGTCATTGGATACGGCAGGGGTTTTTCATGGACAACCTCCATCGTCCTCCATTTTAAGCAACGACCAGATTCT
>UEXM01001933.1_pt1 | contig 15832 bp, 27 predicted proteins | sample 1796661 | NCBI WGS metagenome assembly UEXM01 (sample SAMEA4772469, study PRJEB27181) | metagenome | reverse complement strand
ATAATTTCTATATTATTATACAAGGGAACGGTACAATAAGTAACATAATTGTACTGTTTCCTTGATAAATAGATTCCTATAACTAAATATAAGTATAAATTAGAGGGTACTTAAATAATATAATGAGCAACGGAAATTTAAAATGGTATAACCCGGTTAAAGGGTTTGGTTTTATTACACCGCAAGGTGCAACCAAGGACATCTTTGTCCATATTACAGAATTCAAAAAAGCAGGTATTGTAGAGGACTCGATCATCGAAGGTATGGCACTGACATACGACGAAGTAGAGTTCAGAGGTAAGACAGTAGCCGGCAATCTCAAGAAAGACTAAATCCTATGAAGTGTACTCAAGGCGATGTAGCCCACATCACTTTTTCAATTCGACCGCAAAATGTTGGACTGATAGTAAAAGTAAAAGAGTATATAGGACAGTTTGAAAAGGGTGAACAATTCCAATTTAGAGGAATGCCTTGTCAATGTTTAATATCTGATCACTATTGGTGGATAGAAGCAGACGACATTTCAACATTACTTGGGCCAAGTCCCCAAGCCTACATTGCTGATAGTTGGCTCGAGCCAATTAAACAGCCCAAAAAAGCAATAAAATTAAAAAAAGAACTTGACATCTTCAACTAAAGATGTTTAAATAGTATTGTAACGTTGAAGCCAATCAACTGCAAACTGGACCCGGGGGCGGTACCCGGCGCCTCCACCATAAACACATTAGGCACACAATTATAGTGTGCTTATGATGGGGGCGAATTAGGATCGACAGGTGTAAGAGAGAACGTGGAGTTACCGGTAGGCGATGACCGTAAATCAAGCAAAACCATAGACGCAAACGAAAACTTTGCTCTTGCGGCCTAATTAGTTAGGCTACGGGGTTGGCAACTTACCTGGCAACAGAAAAGTTGCACTTTAAGGAGACAAGTGTTACGGTAGCACGACTGGCTCCAACCCAGTAAGACAGGGTTCAATTCCTTGGTCTCCTGCCAATTTAGGTTGACTTTATTAACTAAAGAAAGTATAATAGTAACATGAGAATAATAAATCTGACCGCACCTTTTAATCATACGATTATCTATGATTACTATTCGCCACGTGATGAAAGTTTAATTTGGAATGAACTTAATGAATTAAGTCCTATCCTTGCAGATAAAACAACAACAGGTGATCCACGTAGTAGTGGAATGCTTGGTTTGAATTTGGATAACTTTTACCAAGAAGACAGAACCAAAAGTCATATACTTCAAGCAAACAGATTAATTTATAATATCACAGATGAACTAAAAGAAAATTCTTTTATGAAATATTTGGACATGACTAACGATGATCTAACACAACTCAATTATTATCCAGATGGTAGTTCATATGCACATCATGCCGACCATGCAACAATTAGTGCAGTAACTACATTTTGGAAAACACCAAAAGAATTTACCGGAGGTGAACTAAAGTTCACAGAGTATGAATATACTCCGCACATGGATAACAATACTATTATCCTATTTCCAAGTTTTGAACAACACGAAGTAACCAAAGTAATTGGTAAAGGTCGTTTTAGTCTTAACCAATTCTACTTCATTAATCGTTGACAAACACCAAATAATATGTTACATTAATAATACAATTTAACTTTGAGGCAACTATTATGACAATGCATCTTGAACGAGGTCTTACTACACTTAACACTCGTAAGGCTAAAAAGAAAACAAAATTCACACAAAAGCAAATCGACAAGTGGACCACAGAGATGCGTCAGCACAATAAACGTATGAGAAAAATACATTGTCATCATATGCAAATGACACTTGATGATTATATCGATTACATTCATGGTAGGTACAAACGTAAGGTAACTGATACACAACCTACAAATAGAGATCCTTGGCATTACTCACCGCCCATGGTTCGAGAAACAGAAAACATTCCAAGTCTAACATCTAAAGAAAGTTTCGCACCAGCAGTTAAGAAAGAAACTATGCAGTACACAGGTGAACGTAAACTTGTAGGTATTGCTATGATGCACAAGTCTAATCTTGTTCCTGTATTTGCAGACGACGATGATAAGACAGGACAGAAACAAGCAACTGAAATCGCACAAATGCGTAGGAATTAATGAAGAAACATTGGAATAAGATACGTACTACTATAATAATATTAATTGCTATGATTGGTATCGGTATTGGTAGTTACGGTGCTGGTACATTTTATCCTAACTATTGGACAAAGAATAATCTTATAACAAAAGCCAAGGCGGCATTCAATGAGGAGTGGAAAGCATTTGGTTTCCAACAACCAAGCATTGAATATACAAACAACTATGAATTTGTTACAGGTGTTAGTCGTTGTGTAGACTTTTTGAATATGACTATACCGCACGAACAACGTGTTCCTAAAATGATTATTATAGCAATGGCTGTTCTTGAAACAGGCTATGGCAAGAGTAGATTTGCTCTTGAAGGCAATAACTTATTTGGTTACAGAACATGGGATCCAGAAGCACCACAAATGAAACCAAAAGAACTACCTGACGCAGAGTTTGGCGTAAAGAAATACAAAACCAAATGCGATAGTGTTCAAGATATGATTCGTAATGTAAACGAGTATCATGCATATGAAGAATATAGATTTGAACGTGCAAAGCAATTTGAATCAGGTAAAATAGATTTAGATACACAAATTGATTTGTTATCTGAATGGAGTACTAACCCAAAGTATACTTCACTTGTTAAACTAAAAGTTAACAAGATCAAGGATATCTTAAATAAAAATAAATTGGTAAAGTAATGGTTGACTTTTATTCAAAGATTGTATATACTATAGGGACAATGAAAAGGCAAACAAGGAGGCTTTAAAATGGCAGGCGTGTTAAAAAATGCAGTAATCGGAGTTGCTCTTGTATCCATGTTGGGTGCATGTAGTACAATGACTCAGGTTGCTGAAAGAGATACTTATGCAGAACCTAAATGGTATGCGAAGTGTCAAGAAATTGGATCAGAAGGAGGATTTTTATTCTGGTTCGGTACTGATTATGTTTACTCTTGTGGTAAAGGTGTAAGCACATTTGATCAGGCGGCAGTTGCTCAGGCAAAAACGTTCGCACTAAAAGGTGTTGCTGAAAGAATACACAGTAACATAAAAGCATCTACATCTGTAGATATTAAAAACGAAAACAAAAATACAAGAACATACGTTGAACACATTGTTGATAAGACAGCAGTAAGACGTCAACTTGAATCTGAGAAGTACACATATATGTATGGTGGACAATATCACACATTTATGAAGATCAAGATGACTAAAGAAGTCTTTGAATCTTTGATTAACGAAGCAAAAGCAACACAGAGTTAATTATGTATAACGTGTTTATATATGCAGTCGTAATCTGTTTTCTAATCATGCTTGGGGCCTGTAGTTCGGCACCCAAGAATTTAGCAAACAAACCGCAATACTGTTACACTGACGAAACTATTATTAACAAAGACGACAAGGTCAGTAGTGAAACAAAAGTCGAATGTACTGATAGGCCCAATCTAAAGAATAACATGATTGTGAAAACAGGCGTTGCAGACTCTTGCAGACCACACTATTACTATGTTACCATTGCTGGTAAACAGGAGCAAAGGCGTGGCTTTGTATGTCGTAAACTTGATGTGAATGGAGAGCATGGTGGTTGGGAGATTATTAATCCTAAGTTTATGTATTAGTTTAACAGCCTGTGGTACACCTACACGTACTTACATTAGTGATAGTGTGGGTAGTAGTGCTAACACAAGTTATTCACCTAATACATCTTACATTAGTATAGTATCAAACTTTGCTAAATGGAAGTCATACAAACTTCCTGCAGAGGATCAGTTGCTACAAGAACAAGCCGTATTCTTTGCATTAGATAATTTGCAAGAAGGCGATACTACTGAATGGGTTGGCAAAGAAAATGCATCACATGGTAAAGTTAGAGTAGTAATGACTTACCCAATGGGTGGTGGCTTCTGTAGAGTATTGCTATCGCAAATTAACTACAAACAAAAGGTTCGTAGTTTTAAAGAGACTGCTTGTAAGAACGGCTCCAGCAAATGGAAGTTTGTTAGATAAAGTAGCATAAATGTTGTGGTTATAACTACGATAAATATTACGTTAAGGAGATAACTATGATATTTGGATTCATTACCTTTTTAACTGCATTAGTAATTAGTGCAGTTGCAATATACTATTCCGTAGCAGGACTTGCCGCAATCTTCGCGGCCGCAGTTATTCCCATTATTGTAATGGGTGTATCATTAGAAGTTGGTAAATTAGTTACCGCGGTGTGGTTACATAGGTATTGGGATCGTGCTACATGGTGGTTAAAAACTTATCTTTCTTTAGCAGTATTTGTTCTTATGTTTATTACAAGCATGGGTATCTTTGGATTCTTATCTAAAGCACACATTGAACAAACAAGCATGTCGCAAGAACAAGTTGCTCTTATTGAAACACTTGATGACAAGCAGAATAGAGCAACAGCCAAAATTACAAGGTGGCAGGACGAACTTGACCGCTTAATGAAAGGACAAGATGTTCGAGTTGATAACCTTATTGACAGAGAAAATGACGCTCTTAAAGATCTTTATGCCCAGATTGAGAAAGAGAAAGAAAACGTCAGAGCAGATGCAGACAAGCAAATCAAACTACAAAACGATAGATTAGAACAAGCCAAGTTACGTAAGTTTACAGATATTAAAGCGGCCAAGGATAGATTTGAAGGATCCTTAGGTGGCGGTACAAAATATGATGAAGCAGTTGAAAAAGCAAAAGCAAACGAATTAAGTGTTGCCAGTTCAGCACAAAGAGAAATTAGAAAGATTAACGAAAATCTAATAACAGTACTTGCAGAGGTTGACACCAAGTATGCAGATAGTATTAAAGCAATCAATGATAGAATACAAACGTTACGTAATCAAGCAAATACTAAGACAGTAGACATTGACAGTCGTGTAGATGAACTTGAAGGTTTTATTGAAGAAGAGCAAGTTAAGATTGATGATGTACGTGAAGAAAAGTTTGTGTACGAAAAAGAGTATCGTAAACTTGAAGCAGAAGTAGGTCCAATCAAATACATTGCAGAATTTGTTTACGGCGAGAACGCAGATAACAACTTACTTGAAGAAGCAGTAAGATGGGTAATCATTGTTATTATATTTGTATTTGATCCACTTGCAGTACTATTACTAATTGCATCACAATACACATTTAATTGGGCAAGAGAGAATAAGAACGGAGGTGGTTCGCCGGGAAAGTCCGAACCGAAGTCCAACCCAAATAGTCCAGCCCCAGGTTACACCGAAGAAGAATGGGACGAAGCACACAGACAAAACTATGAGTTTGATCGTGCTAAAGTAATTGATGCCAACGAGCCTCCAGAAATAGATGTAGTCCAACCTGAACCTGAAGAACCAAAACAACAAACATTGCACGAGATGGCAATGGAAGGGTTCAAAGAAGAACAAGAACAACGTGCTATAGAAGAACGCAATGAAGAATTTGCGGAAATGTATGCACAGGCAGACAATGCACAACCAATCAAAGAAGAACCACTACCACCAGAAGTTGACGACTTAGACAAATGGAACGATTGGGTTGAAAAAGCAAACCAAGAAGCAGAAAAGAATCCAGAAGAAGAAGAAATAAAAAAACTTCCAGAAACTAAAAACAGAATCTTTTATGGTGCAGAGATAGAAGATCAAAAAAAAACTCCGGACGGAATCAATTACATGAAAAAGGAAGGCAACAAGCAAGTACGAAAGACCAGTACACCGAAGTCGTAGAGCCTTACACTCAAAACGCAGAACAAAGCGAACAGTCACTTTTCAAAGACATCCTTAAAAGACGTTAATAAGTACTTAGATGACAAAAGAATTAAAAATGAATCTAATCACTGCTCCGGATACACTACAAAATGATAATCCAAGCATACTACTTGTCAACCCAAGCAATGTAGACAAAGAACAATTCAACAGTATTGCTAAAGACTTCAAAAGCGATATCAATTTATATCTTTTCCAAGAAGAGATACCAGAAGACACAGACCAATGGTTGATTAATATTGCTAACATGGTCGATCACATTTACGTAAATTTAGACCAATCAAAAAGAATTGAGTGGTTAACTGGCTGGTTGTTGAAGTTTAATAAAACTTTTTACTTGACAACTGCCGACCATATGTCGTATAATATTATTAATGTTAAAAAAGTTTACGACATGACACAAGTAGCAGAAGGAGTAAACTACTTTGAAGTATGACAAAGGCGAGAAGAAATATAAAGGACTATATGTTGAAGTTAGGAATGGGGACATGAATGGCGCCTTACGTAAATTCAAACGTAAAGTTAATGACGACGGTGTGCTACTAACACTAAAAGATAAACAGGCTTATCAAAAGCCGAGTGAGAAACGTAAGATGGCAAAAGCGGCAGGTAGAGCCAGACATCTTAAGAAGATCGCAAAAAGGAAAGAGGAATATGGCTATTGAATTAAAAGCAGACTTATGGTTCCCAAGTATTGTCTGGGCAACATTAGACTTAGGTGCAGACATTGCCTGGCTTAAACAATACTCAGATCAATTAAGACATGCAGACCCAGAAGGTGAAAGTGTAAGTAACTCAGGTGGTTGGCAAAGTCGTTCAGTTGAATGGCCAGAGTTCCAAGAACAGAGTACTCCATGGGAACTAAAAAAGTTTAAAACACAATTAGATGAAGCAGTGGGTGTTGCAGTTAATCAAGCAGGCTTTCCACAACTACACTTAAACAATATGTGGTTTAATATTAATGGTCATAAAGATCATAACATGCTACACGATCATCAAGGAAGTTTGATTAGTGGTGTAGTATATACAAATGTTATTGATCCAGACAAGATGGGTAATATTGAATTCCACAGAGAAGATAGTGCAATTCATTTTATTCCACCTCTTGATAGGTACAATCACTTTACAAGTCAAAAAGGTAGTTACGCACCTAAAGACAACTTGCTATTATTATTTCCAAGTTGGCTTAAACATAGTGTGTGTAGTAACATGAGCAAAAGCGAACGTTATAGTATTAGTTTTAATTATGGTCCAGGACAACCAAGACCACCACAGTTACCAGAATGAAAAAAGTAAGTCTATTTGAAACGCCAATGTGGCAAAGTAAATTACCTGATAGTATAGATACATCTTGGCTTACAGAAATAGCATACGAAAAATATGCATTAGGTAAACTAAATGATTGTAATGGATTTCAAACATTTGAAAACGAAGAAGAAATGAGTTTTATGTTTCCTCTTCCACAAGGATTAAAGTTACAAGAATATCTTGATAGTATGGTAAACAACATTGCAAAAGAATTAGGGTTACCTATGGTAAGTTTACTTAACTACTGGTTGAATGTAAATCCAACCGGAGCATATAATAATTTACACAAGCATAGAAATGCTTTACTTGTAGGAAACTTGTATTTGAAAGTACCAGACACTAACAGTGGCGGCATTGAATTTGTACGTGACGATGATGCAGACTATTATGTACCAACAGATGCAGATTATAATCCTACTGTAGGAACAAGACTTACTGTACAACCACAAGAAAGAGATATTATTGTATTTCCAGGTTGGCAATCACATGCAGTTAAGATTAATAAACACAACCTTGATAGGGTGAGCCTATCATTTAATTATGGAGCAATTACACAATGAGAATCGAACAAGATGTTAAGTTAGATTACAAAGACGTACTGTTTAAGCCTAAAAGGTCTAAATTAGAAAGTAGACGCGATGTTGACTTGACTCGAACGTTCAAGTTTCATCATGGTAATGAATGGACCGGAGTACCGATTATGTCAAGTAACATGGACGGTGTTGGTACATTCGAGATGGCAAAGGTACTGCAAGAACACAAAATGATTACTGTGATGCGAAAGCATTACTCACTTGATGACTGGAAAGAACAGAGTCAAGGAGTGAAGATGAAGTATCTAAGTGTTTGCACAGGTACAGGAGTTATTTGGGATAAAGATGCAAAAGACTATGCTACTATGAAAGCAGTCTTAGAAATGTATCCAGACATCAAGTTTATTACTATTGATGTTGCAAATGCTTATCATGAAAACTATGCAGACTTTATTGCAAAGGTTAGAGATGCGTACCCAGACAAAACTATTATTGCTGGTAATGTTATATCAGCAGAGATGACTGAAGAACTTATTATCAAAGGTGCTGACATTGTCAAGTGTGGTATTGGTCCAGGATCAGTATGTACTACACGACTAATGACAGGTGTTGGTGTTCCGCAACTATCAGGCATTATTGAATGTGCTGATGCGGCCAACGGTATTGGTGGACACATTATTGCTGATGGCGGGTGTGTGTATCCAGGAGATGTAAGTAAAGCCTTTGGAGCAGGTGCTCACTTTGTTATGCTTGGCGGTATGTTAGCAGGACACAAAGAAGGTGGCGGCAATATTATTACAAAACACACATCAACAGGAGGTGCTCATAAGTTAGACAATGGAACTTATGTTCCGCACTTTGCTGAACAGAGCTTTGTTGAGTTCTACGGAATGAGCTCAGACGCGGCCATGGCAACACATGGTACACGTAAAGATGGATACAGGGGTGCTGAAGGCAAACTTGTTTCTATTCCTTACAAAGGAGAAGTAGAAAGTACACTAACAGAAGTACTTGGTGGTTTACGATCTACTTGTACATACATTGGTGCTAAACGTATTAAGGACATGCCAAAGTGTACAACATTCGTAAGATGTACACAACAAGTTAATCAAGTGTTCAATCAGTATAATGCATGATCTTAGATAAGATTAAAGAACGTGGTGAAGAAATGGCTCCTTTAGAGGGTCATGACAGACTGCAATATCTTATAGACATAGCAAGACAAGTCGAACCCTTAGACGACAGTGAAAAAATAGACGATAACAAAATCAGAGGTTGTGCAAGTAATTTGTGGGTAGTAGGCAAAGTAAATGAAGATGGTACAATGTCGTACAAGCACGATGCAGATGCATGGATTACAAAAGGTACTGCTAAGGTATTGGTAGACTTGCTAAACGGTGAACACAAAAACCATATAGCACAACTAACATTAGAAAGTTTTGAAGGACTTGGTATTAGAAATCTACTTACAATGCAAAGACAAGTTGGGTTTGGCAGTTTGGTAGAACGCATGATAGAAATAGCAAAAATCGGTAAACAAAACACTTGATTTTTCCGTCAAAATTGCGTATAATTTTAATTACAATGATAAATAATTGTGTAAGATGCTTGATAGGTCTTACATTATATAACTCGCTTAACAATAGGAGGAAAGCAAATGACAAACAAATCTCTATCAATTTTTAATCAACTAAGACCCGTAACAGTAGGATTCGATCCTGTATTTGACAGATTCGAAAGGATGTTCAACGATAACTTCTTTGACGCTCCAACTACTAACTACCCACCATACAATATTGTAAGAACAGGTGATTACACCTACGATATTGAATTGGCTCTTGCAGGATTCGGTAAAGACGATATTGACGTACAATACGAAGATGGTGTTGTAACAGTAAAATCTGTACACGATAAAAACGAAGCACAAAGAGAAGGTGTACAACACCAAGGCATTAGTAAAAGACAGTTTAGTAAGTCTTTTTCAATCGCTGATGATGTTGTAGTTAACGGCGCTGAGTTGAAAGATGGATTGCTTAGAATAGCAATGGAGCGTATTGTTCCAGAGGCTAAGAAAGCACGTTCAATCACAGTTAAGTAAACAAGGATTTGCAGTCGGCTTTAGGGTCGACTGCAAACACTCATAATAAATAGTTAAGGAGACAATATGAGTACAGCAGTAGACATTGACGAAAAGATTGAGCAGGTAATTTCAACTCCTGATCGATACAAAGTTATATTACTTAATGATGACCATACACCTATGGATTTTGTAATAGAAATCTTAACAACTATTTTCAAACACACACCAGAAGATGCAAGAGACTTAACGATGAAGATTCATCAAGAAGGAAGTGCAGTATGTGGTGTATATAGTTTTGAACTTGCTGAGCAGAAAAGTATTGAAGCAACGACCTTAAGTCGTAATGCTGGTTTTCCATTACAAATCAGAATAGAGAAGGATTAAATGAGTCTAAAAGAATTAACATACGAGCATCATAGAAATGCAGAACGCCAAGGTTTTGTAAAAGTATTAATGAGTGGCAAAATTGACCCTAAGGTATATGCAACTTTTTTATATAACCAATACGTGAATTATAATTTATTAGAAACCGTTGCAATGGCAGAAGGTGTGTTAGATGACTTACCAGATATTAGACGGGCAAGTAAGATACTTGACGACTACACCGAACTATGGAATGATTTAGAAAACCCACCGACACTTGCACCAAGTAGTAAAATGTATGCAGACCATATTATGAGTATTAGAGATGATAAACAAAAGTTAATGGCACACGTTTATACAAGACACATGGGTGACTTGAGTGGTGGACAAATGATACGTAAAAAGATTCCTGGCAAAGGAACTATGTACGATTTTACACAACCAGATGAACTTAAAACTGCAATCAGAGAGCGTCTAAATGATGACATGGCTCCTGAAGCAAGAATTTGTTTTCAATTCGCAACAGATTTATTTAAAGAGATGCAAGATGAAGTTAAGTGAAGTACCTGAATTTATGGCACAAGCCAACGCACAAAAAGAATTAGAAGTAACAGAACAAATTAAATTACTACAAGAACAAATAATCGACTTACAGAAAAAAGTCGCATGGTTGGAGAAGACCACAAGCAGAAAGGTAACATAATGCTTTGGGACAAATTAATTGATTGTAAAGACGAAGTTATATCTATATTTGACGAACAGGCTACAGAGATTCAAGAACCTGGACTGGATTATTTTAACCGCCCCGATGGTGGTTGGATTAACCGCGTTTGGGCTAATGATAATGTACGAAGAGCTCATATTGATGTAGTTGATGCTCGTTCTTCAAAAGGCTTGTGGATGATGCATGTATGCATTTTTCCTACGTTAGACAATCCAGCACCCATATACGGCTTTGATGTTATTGCAGGTAAGAATAAGATAACAGGAGCCTTCCACGATTTTTCACCAAGCAGTGATATGTTACACCCTATGATTGATGGCTACCGAGAAAGTGTAGAACACTTTGTTCCGGAGAAGCAACGCAAGTTACCAGAATGGGCAACTAACATTTTTACAGATAAAATGCTTGCCGCAGGTAACGTAAAGACAGACGAAGAAGCAGATGAAATTATACGTATTGCATTGAGCAATCTACGTGCATACTTCGATGAAGTAGGTATTACAAAAGGCGAAGGAGATAGTGCATTGGTATCAGGCGCACAAGATTATTACTGTCATAACCAGCAACAAAACCCCCACACACCAAACGTAATGAAGTCTTTGGGATTAGACGAAGCAGATGTAGACAAGTTTTGCACTGATATGCTATTCCCTAAATTAGCATAAATAGTTGTGTTATGAGATACATTGACTTCAAATCAGTAATTCGAGAAGCCGCAACAATGGCAAAAGCAAGGTACTATGATGATAAATCAGACTATCTTATAAACCTACGCAAGGCTATTGATTCAGAAGGTACACAGCCAGTAACTGTTATTTTAAGTAAAGAAAAGTTTACTGTAACATTTACTGATGATGCTAAAGAAATAGCAAAGAAGTTAGATGCTGTAAAACAAGATTATGAAGCAGGTGAATCACCTCAGTGGAAACAATATCCATTAAAAGGCATAACATCAGACGGTGAGCCAAAGACATTCCAATTTAACAACATATCTAAATATCTACCATCTAAAGATGTAAATGACGATAACCCTGCAACGGCAGTAAATGTTAATGCTGGAAACGTAACAGAGGGTGTTGTTGGTTTAGCAATGGCTACAAAGTTTGCTAATACAACAAAAGTAATATCAAAAGAAGATATATTAACTGTTGCAAAAGAATTTGTTGCAACTGACTCAACTGCAATCAGCATGGATGTTGCTGAAAGAACAAATGACAAATTAAATTTAAAAATTACACTTCCTAAGAACGATACATTAGCATTGAACAAACTTATTTCTTATGACGGAGACGGTAAGAAGGTTGCTAAAGAATTAGGACTTTCTAATAAAGCGGCAGAAAAATTAAATGCATTGTTTGATAAAGCAGTAAACTATGCTAACAATGGTGAGGCTCCTAAAGAAGCAATAGTAAGAATACAAGAATATTACAAAGATGGAGTTACACAAGTTATTAACGTAGTAAGTGATGGTGCTGAAACTGAAAACCAGAATATGACTAAAGTTGATTTAAGTCTTATTGTTGAAGGAAAGACTACAGAAGTTATTTCATTATTAAGTTTGAAAGCAGGTAGTGGACGTTCTCAAATAGGACAAAGCAGTGGTAAACCTTTTGCTAATTTAAAACTGTTCTGGAAACAAAACTTCAATTACAGTTTACCTGACAGTTATCAAGCCAAGTGGGATAAACTTAATAAGGAACTTGCAGATGATAAAGGTAAAGTACCAAACACATTTGAATATGCAAAAGCACTTATTGCCGGTCCTATTAGATCAACATACGACTGGGCGGCTAAAGAAATACAAAGACACTTGGGTGGAGATAGACTTGAAGGTGAAATTAGTTTCTTAGAACATTTACAACAAGGACTATTATATCACAGTGGTAAGAACATTGATCCATCTAATAGAAAAGCAACTGTAACTAAAGGTGACGAAAAAGTTGTTGTAACAATTATTGACTTTGGAAAAACAAATGACTTTGTTGAATTAAGATTTGCAAATCCATTCTATAACTTAATGACGTACTTTGATTTAGAGTCAAGTAGTGTTATAAATGCTACAGGTAAAGACGGTGATTCATCAGGTGTAATGATTAGAGTAATGGTAAAACCAGACAGTGCAAAATTAAACAATCCTAACACACCAGAAGAAGTTAAAAGCATTGCTAAACAATTAGGTGCTGGTAAAGTATTAGTACAGTATAGAAGTTATATTCAAGATAAAACAACTATTAGGAACATTGTTGAAATAGACAAAGGTGCTAAAGTACTTGGCGCACTATCCAACGAACAGTTCAAAATTGCAAAAGCAATTGAAGACGAAAAGCAAAAAGAACTAAACCCCCAAGATCCGATAAATAAGACGGGTTAGAAGTACTACCTAAAATATCCAAACACACAGATACCACTTTTAACATTATGCAACAAAAGAGTGCATAACTACTATGAAGACACTGTCAAGGTGTCTTTTTTATTGCAATATAGATAAGGAAAAATAATAAAAATGAACAAACTAATCTTTAGTTTAGCCCTTCTTGTTGGTTTAGCGACCACGCAAGTATTGGCTGAAGACAAGACTAAGACACTTGAACAAAGAGTTTTAGATCTTGAAAACACTGGTGTTGATTTACCAAACGGTATGTTTATATCAGGTGAGATCGAAGGATACTATAACGACAAGTTATTCGACAGCGGCTGGGAAGCCAGATCAGAATTACAAGTTGGATTCGATGTAGAGTTACCAGACAACGGTTTAAATATCGATTATGCTGGAGCAAGTATGACTTACGATAGTGACTATGCCTTAGACGCTACGAAAGACAATACCATGGTTGAAAAACAAATTGGTCTTGGTAATGACTTTGCAACAATCTATTTAGGTGAAACAGACGCACAACGTTTAGGCTTTGCAAAAACTGCAAAAATTGGTGCTCCAATTATTATTACTGAAACAAGTAGTAGATTAGATCATAACAATAAAACAGTTATTACATTTGGTGGCTTCGAGCGTGATTCAGAGTTTGACTTTGATACATATAGACTTAAGAAAGAACAGCCATATGGTTTTGTATTAGGTTATGATGCTAATGAAAACTCAACTTATGCAAGTGCAACTGTAAGTCTAATGGGACTTGCTGATGTGTCGTACATGATGATTGATACGAAAGCAGATGGTAGTGCAAACTACACAGTAGACACTCGTCAAGAAGGTTACTCCGTTGGCGGTTCACTATTTAGATTTGGTGTTCCAATGACTTGGGGTGCTGAAGTGTGGGACGACAAAGACACAGGTCTTGCAAGTGATAACAGAATTGACGTAGGTGCAATGTATTTTGTAAATGAGTCAGTGTATGTTACTGCACACAGAACTGAGAATGACGACTTAGGATATGATGGTAATTACTATGGTGTTGTTTACAACGTAGTAACAAATCGTGATATCACTAAACGTGCTGACAAACAGGACGGTTTAGAAGTAGGTCTTTACTACCATGACAAAGCAGGTACATCAACTTTTACAGGAGTTGACTACGCCGAAACTGATCAAATCGTAGGATCAATTAGATACAAGTTCTAAATTTAAAATATTAGAGGCCCTTCGGGGCCTCTTATACTAACCAAAGTATAATTAAGAAATATGTTAGATAATGCAGGATTTGATCCAATGCATTTAACAACCAAAACTGTCGATCATTATTAGTCCAACCCTTTTTATTACGGATTGTAGTTTTAGTAAAGTCGATATTCCAGTGCAAAAACCAGTCGATTAAACCGCCTAAGAGCGCCGTGTACGGGTCTACAAAGAATAATAGTACAATGACAGTACCGACACCATGTGGTATGTAATGTCCTAAATGCCCCATGTAACCAAAGTAATTGGCTTTACCTTTCCCTTGTGGATAAGATAACGGTTGAAGTCCTAAATCAATAATTGAGTGCTTAATGAGCAACAGGATTAACGGTTCCATAATCATATTTAGCCGATAAATACTTATATAACAACAGGAGGGCACAAATGGACTTTTTATCATTTGTGGGTGAAGTTGGATTTCCTATCGCAGGGGCTATAGCGGCAGGCTTTTTTGTTTTCACTACACTAAAATTTATACTTGCATCAGTAACCGGTTCCGTAATGGGATTGAAGAACATCATTCAATCGCTCGACAACCGAGTACAAACTATGAATAATGATCTTATTAAGATAGATACCCTGTTGAGTTATGCATTAGGAGTAAAACCTAATGTAGATAGATTAGCGGCCAATGAGGGCAAAGAAGATGCAAGACGTGACTAACATTAGGGGAAGAAGTTGAAGAATTTTTATAGAAACACTACAGGACATAAACAAACAGATCAGTTCTTACAAAGACAAGGTTACTGGTACGATAGCGATATGATTAAATCAATTCTTATTGGTTTAGCAATAGGAGTTGCACTTGGATTTATTTGGGGCTTTGGTGTAGGTTCTCCAGACTTCAGTGGCATTACTGCTACAGGAATACAAGGATAGTATGACATCAGAGTTAGCGACTGTAATTAAGGACTTTGGCTTTCCTATTGTTGCGGCAATGGGCATGGGTTACTTTGTGTTCTACGTATGGAAATGGGTTACAACAGAAATTAAACCTGTACTTGGACAAGCCAATAGTACTCTGATAGCATTAATTGATCGTGTTCGTATGTTAGATAACGATATGATTAGATTAAATCAAAAATTAAATATGGTTCTTGAGCATCAAGCAAAGAAACGTAAAGAAGAACACGAACCTAAAAAAGGAAAAAGTGACAAGAAAAACTAATACAATGTTGATTGCCTTATTAGGCACAATACTAATGGGCCTTGCTACATGGACTTTAGTAACACTAATAGAACTTCAAATTTTAGTTGGTATGATACAATCCGATTTAGAAAGTGTGGACAAACAATTTGGTCGGGTTTATAATTTTATAGATTCTGTTAGACAAAAATAATTA
>UEXM01001931.1_pt1 | contig 15840 bp, 23 predicted proteins | sample 1796661 | NCBI WGS metagenome assembly UEXM01 (sample SAMEA4772469, study PRJEB27181) | metagenome | reverse complement strand
CGCTAAGATTATTAGATTTAGAATCTAACTTAGCACCTATCTTATGTATATCTGCCTTAAATGCTACAAAAGATTGCTCTTCTCTACCGTTTATAATAGAATAACTTTTAAGCTTATTAAAGTTACCCTGCACATAATACATATGCTCTACCTTTGTAAGTGCATCAAAAACTTCATGCCAACTAAACAACTCTTTATTGTATATAGTCTCACCGCCTATGGCAGCAGAGTTACTAGTTTTCTTACAATGATACACAGATATACCATCAAATATTTGATGAAAAGCTCTATCATAACCATGTCCTCTACTAGGAGTAAGGGCTTCATTAGGCTTGTACTGCACATCATAAGCTGTTAAGTCTGCCATACTAGCTTTTACAGCTGATGGATCACTACTTGTAAGAGATGAGTAATGATAACCTCCACCACCTATATTAGATATAGCAAGTAAATATTCAATGTAATCTGTAATATCAGCATATTTGGCTGCTATATCATCCTTAAACTTTTTCTTTACATCATTAAGTACTGTCTTAATAAGTGTAATAGTTTTAGGAGTGTATCGTATCTCTTCACGAGAAGGTACAAGATCAAGCACGCCAATATTAAACTTAAAAGCTACACTAGCTTTATAGTAAGATTCATCTACATCTTTAAGCATACTCCAGTTAATAGGATACCTAACTCTACCTACAAGAAGACACGGATCAGCGCCATCATTAGTGATGACATAAGAATCTGTTTCTTCTATTACATTCTTGCCGTGATAATAGTTACGAACTTTACCTATACCTTCTTCAACATTCTTTAATACAATGTTGTCAAAGTATGCAAGCTGATTACTGATGGCATCTCTAAAGTCAGAAGCATCATATCTGCTTTTAATAGGGACAATAATAGTGGTACCATTTTGTTGATCTGTAGCTGCCTGATATACCTGATCCATATGTGGAACGTTATCGTTATTACGATAGATCATATAATATGTCTCAGTACCATTGTGTCTACTAGATACATAAAAAGTATCTGCATAAGCCAGAGGTGACTTTGCACCGAGGCCGAACCCACCGATCTCGTAGTTGTTATCTCTCTTAGTAGATGCGCCAAATGTAGTAAATACATCTTGCACACGCTTCTGAGATAGGCCACAACCATAATCGTGGAACATCATACACTCATCCACGCCTAGGATGGTGTTCTTCGTAATGTATTCGATACAAACCGTTTGCTTATTAGACCAGAAAGACTTATCATCCTCTGTTTCCATAGGAATCTTACCGTCTATCTTTAAGTTTCGCTCGCGGTTTGCATCTATACAATTAGAAGTTATTTCACGGACAATCGAACCAATAGGGTCCGAGTATAAATTAATCAGGCTATCCATAATGATAGCCTGAGATCCGTCCGTAATTTTGAACTTGTGTTGTTTTTGAACGCCGATAACTTCTTCGACATTCGTGTGTTGTTGTAGTTTCATTTATTCAAATGGTTTTTCTGGAGGCACCAGCTCTTTTACCTTCATCTCTTCTGTATACATCTCAACTTCTAAGTCGGGAACAGAAGATACTTCTGAATCTGGAGGTAGAATTATATCTAAACGATCTTCTAACTCTTCTTTTAATTCTGGATGTTTGTAAAGAACTTTAGCCACCTTGTGATTTTCACTAGTTATACTATGAAATTTAAATATTAATATTTTATAGTCTTCTGAAAATGTAGAATACTTACCTTGTTTAAATTTATCATAAACATCTTGGTATTCTTCAGGAACTTTAAATATAAACATAACATGATACTTGTCAGGATCATATTTTGCTACAAATAATTTAGTGTGTTCCAAGTAATCTTCATACTCTATAAATCTTGGATTTCCTACGTAATTATACAATAAGAAAATATGGTTATCATAACCAGAATACTCATCGCAACCGATATAAGTATTAACTAGATTAGCTTTAACCACATCAAATTGTGTACTAAGCATAGGAAGTATGTATGTATAACTTTTATTAAACATTTGTCTCTTCTGCGCCATCCCTCTACATTTAAATGTATTAATATATTACAGCCTCTTCATAACCTTTCTTAATATTCCAGTTATTAGTTTCCTTGTAATGTTTATATTCTGACAATAAAGTTGTTATTTCTTTATTACCTTCTTCTATCCATTCTTTAGGAAGTTGATAAACTGCAGTATCATAAGATCCTTTAGTGTCAACAGCAATAATAAAAGCTTCTACATTGTAGTCTGGGTACTCAGCTTTAGCTGCATTAATATAAAATGCAAGTTGTCTGTAATACGCATATTGCAAGCAATTGAATAAGAAACCTGTAGTATGCCAATCTCTGAATAAAACTCCTGTTTTAGTTTTTAACTTTTTACATTCACCATAAACTAAATTACTAGTAGTTTTAAGGTCTGCAATAGTAACAGTTTTTTTATCGTGATCTACAGTCATTCTATCAAGTTTAGACTTGCAATCTACCCCATCCTGATTAAAATATATTTCTTTTTCGCTAAATGTTTCTACATTACCTTCTAGCTCTGAGAATAATAATTTATTAGAAACAACATGACTTTTTAATGAAGTTAAACATCCTTCAATTATTTGTCTGTCTTTAGCTGCTAAAGGAATTTTTTCATCAGCTTCTTTAAGAAAATTATAATAAGCTACATTTTCTTCTTTAGTTTTGAAACTCTTTAAAATAGTTTCTGGTTTAGAGTGAGAAGGTTTATATCCAGACATTTGATATGCCATTTCAGATAATTTATCTTCAGGTGTACCCACCTTTTCTAATTGAAAATAAGCTTTTATATACTCTCCCATCTTACCGCCTACAGGTTCGACGTCTGCCATAATATATTTATCAGGCTCAAGTGCAAATCCATGAATCAAAGATCCTAGTTCCATTGCAGCACTTTTTTTACTAGCCATTTCATGCTGCTTACGCATCATAAATCTTCTTGGAGACATTTTCAGCTCCCCTAAATCGCTATTTGAAACTTGTTCTTTAGCGTAGTAATTCTCTTCGGACATTTTCTTTTTCCTTTGTTTGTGTTAATAATTCCATGTACTCATTGTATAATTCTTGCCGTTGCTTATGGGCATGAATTTTGGCGTTTGCAACTTTACGATCTCCTTCATCCACCATATGATCCACATATAATTCTGGATCATCTAATGCATTCTCAAGATAGTATCGCACAATATTATCTCTACCATTTTCCATAGCAGAGGTAAGCAATCTTATATCCATAAAGTGTCGAAGATAATTAAAACACTTTGTTTTAAAGTCTTCTGGATATATAATGTTAAGTTTAGACATAATTAAGATTTTAATACATTAATATAAACTCCTGGGTTGTCTTTATCGTACTCAAATTCTAAAAAGATTGGAAGCATTTCCTGTGCATTATCATCAGAAATCCAACCATACTTTACCATCTGATCTTGTACTGTTTGAGCAGGATTGATATAATCAAACTTGTGTCTGCTCTTACGTATAAATTTAAATGATATTCTGTAAGGTTTTTTATTCTGTGAGTCTTTGCCTTTTACTAATTTTAAAAACTCTTTCTTATTTTCAACCCAATATTTTTTACTGTTTTTATAATATCTAGCAGTTTGCTTAGATACTATAAAGTATCGTCCTGTCCATCTTCTACCATTCTTACTTGATGGGACGTTCCCTGGTATAAATATTCCTCTTGGCATACATATTCTATTAACTCTGCCGCATCCTTTAAGCTACGATTAGCTATAAAGTCCGACAAATCCTTTGCTTTGTAGTCAAAGGTATTGAATTTTCCATTAGTAAAAAATAATGGTATAAATCCATACAGTTTCCTATGTTTGTTAGCAAAAGATATTCCAGTGCGGTCAAAGTCATATAATATGCATATTCGTGCAAATCTGTCATATAAATCCTTGACAATGTCTGCAGGAATGACACAACTCTCTGACGCTGGAGCAATTGCAGGTATTCCCCATATATCTAAACACATAACATCTTTTAATGATTTAGTAATAACTAACGTGTCTCCACGCTCAGGCAGTTGGCTCAAACCTTGAAGGTCCGACACGCTAGTATTACTAAGCCATTTAAATTTGCTATACGGTTGATATATTTTTATTTTTCCTTGTCCAAAATTGTAAGCGTATATAGGATTGTACCTATTAGCGCTAACAATGAGATTATCATTAACCCACACGTGTTCTGCGGGTTGGACGTGAAATTTATTAAGGATGTTACAACATATTCCATATTTAGACCAAAAAGTTTTGTCTTCTTTGTTATTCCAGGGCCGTGATTTAATTTGTATTGTAGTAGAAGATGGTTCAACGTTTTCATATTCTTTTAAATGCTCACCAATATGTTTTTGAGTGGGCGCTGTAAAAGATGTTGTAGATATTCCTAATTGGAAATCATTATCTACAAGACGATATGTATCAAACCTTTTAAGACTGTACATTTTTGTTAGAAATGTAAAACAATCTCCTGAGTCACCAGTGCTAAAATCTTTGAAAAAGAATTTACCGCTGTTATGTTTAAAGACAGTAAAAGAAGGAGATTTATCTTTACGAAGGGGAGAACACATAGCTCTCCCCATCTTAAAGTCTTTACCTATGTAGTAAGCAAAAATATCTATGCAGGTAATTCTGCTTAGAATTTCTTCGTCACTTAGCTCTACTACTTTACTGCCGTACATTAGAACGGCATTTCAGCACCACCTGTGGCCATTACTGTTTCTGGTGTTACTGTAGCTGCATCTGGTTCAGGCTTAACTAACTTTTTCTTATTCCAATCAGAAATATAAATGTTAGTCTTGTCTGCAGGTACATCCATAGACTCGATAAAGTTAGGATACTTTGGCAAAGATGCATATTTACCTCTGTAAATAAATAGCATTCTAAATTTCTTACCTATAAACTTCTGACCAAACAAAGCTGTTACTTTATTTGCATAGTCTGCAAAAGATGTAACATTTTCTATTACAAATTCTGCTTCAGGCATAAACTTAGTAGCAATGTGCTTTACACGACGAGATACATCTGTAGCTTGTTTCTCTACATCACCATAGTCTGGGTTAGCAGGGAATTCTGCATGCTTAACTGTTGCACCATTAGACTGCTTGAATTCAAAGTCAAGTCTTCCGCCTTTATCCATGTTTAGTGATACGTTCACTAATTCACAATTTTCTTGAATACCTACCGATGGTACTGCACCACCTGTGTTGTTACTTTCTACGTTACTTCCGTACATTTTTCTCTCTTTTAGAAATTAATTAATTATTATACTCTTCGATAGCCTCTGCTACCATTACTAAATCGTTTGGTATTTTAACAGATCCAAACATGTCCTTTGGAGTTTTACCAGTATTAGCACCATCGTTTTGTGTAATAAACGAATATGTCATACCAGTTTCATTCTTTGTGACATCTGTATACAATACAATTGTAAACATACCCTCAAGGGTAACTACATTATCCATCATTTTACCGATAGTTTTAGCTTTGGTAACTTTGTTACCGTGTGCGTCAAATGTAGTTTCTGAGTGCATCATAAACACAACTAATAAATCATCACGCATAGATTTAACTGCATTGATAACTGACCAAGCATTCTGAGCAATCTCAGTAAACTTTTTGAAACCAGTCTCGTTAGCTCTACGCATATACTCATTAGCCATAGTGTATTGATAATCATCAACAATAATCGTCTTGATCTCAGGACGTTTCTCATTGATGTAATTCAAACAACCAAGAATTTCACTAGGTTTATCTGTAGAACAGAATCTACCTTGTGGGTTCTCTTTGTCGAATATAGGATACTTAGTCTTCCATCCTCTAAACGGTAACGCCTTACGGGCTACGTTAACAATAAATGTAGACTCAGGGTTTAAATTTGCAATTGAAGTGGATTTCCCTGTCCCACTAGCGCCAACTATTAATACTTCTTGTGCCATTAGTTTTGTTTTTCTCTTTTTAATGCTTTAGTTAATTCTTCCATTGTGCGAACATGGTGTTCTTCAGGCTTATCTTTATTATATTTAGTAATAAGATAGTTTCTGTGTTCTTCACTTCTAATGTTTTGGGGCTCATCGTTAAAGCCCCATTTAATTGTTTCTGATTCTTCCATGATTAAAATAAATTAATTTCTTTTTTAACGTTTTCTTGTTCTGTATGTCTTGCATTGTATTTATTACCTCTAAGCTCAGGATGTTTTTCTTGAAGTTTACGGCGACAACGTCCTACCCCTTCAAATGAAGGATATTCTTTATTGTGTAAACCTTTTAGAAAATCTCTGGTGCTTAGAGTATTTAAATTAACATTGTATGCTAATAAAACAAATGCATATAAAACATAATCACAATCTCTAGCCTTGGGTTTGTTCAAGAGTATCACCGACACTCTCTTCTCGTACTTCTTTACTTTCATTGCTTGAATAGGTTGGTGGTTTAGCATCTAATATTTGATTATGAGCCAAATCATTTTCCATTAAAGCAATGCAAGGCTCGCCCTCCCTAACCTTCAAGTAATGCCAAAATATAGCATTATCTGTAGGCCATCTCTTTGGGCCGTATGCCCTAATACCAAGCATCTCTGGTCTGTGTGTTACAATAACAATATCAGAATACATATAACATGCATCTGCACCGAAGATGTCTTGCTTCTTAGGGTAATGTAAATCAGGGTTTTGTATACGCTCTGATGCCTCGATATTACGATTCATCTGTGATATAAGGATAAACGCAACTCTAATAACTTTTTTTAGACCATTAAACATAGCCATTAAGTCATAGAGCAGATCTCTATCCTGCGCACCGCCCACCTTCTTTACAAGTAGAGTATGATCTAACATAATTATAACAGGTTTGTTCTTTTCTTTAGAAAAAGCTAATATTGTAGCTTCTAAAGATTTTACACTACCTGGTATATCTACGTAATTTATATCATACTTATTTAACTTACGAGCTTCCTGTACTGCATTCATATAGTAATTGTCATTCAGTTTAAATGTGTCCGACGCACTATATAATTGCTGTGTAGTAATATTCATCTTATTACTAAGTTTACGGCCAATCAGCCGTGAGGATAACATCTCAAAGTTAAATGAGAGCATTGCAAAATCTTCCTCTTGATTAAGATCTTTCAATCCTGTCTCAAGTTGGCCGAGTATTGCAGTCTTACCGCTACCAGACATACCAGCAATAGTTGTGATAGTCTGCCATTCTATACCACCCATAGAAATTCTATTAAACTTTTTCCAAGGGGTGGCTAGAGATTTAATCTCGCCTTTTCTTCTACCGTCTATATAGCGCAATGCTGCATTAGACGCTTTAGATATATGGCGCCATGGTAAAGGTTTGTGTTCTTCACTCATATTAAATCTCCTCCATAGTTTTGTTCGTCACTTGCTTTTGGGGGTTCAATACCATCATACATAGTCCAGGCTTCCTGGTTTAAATAAGATGACATCATTTTCCAACGTGGACGAAACTCATTAGTGTAACTGGCTTGCTTTCTATCCTCATGTTCAGCTGCAATAGCTTTAAGTATAGTTTCGTGCAAACCAGGATTCCTTTCTATTAATGCTATGTACTTAAGCTTGTTACGCTTCATATCATTATGTAAAGGTCTGCCTTGATCCTTTCTAGGATAGGCAATAGCAAATTGATTCCAACAATCCTCACATCCTCGTACCTTAAACAGATCCAACGCTTTTTGACGGAGCGTAAGAGAGTCATCGGGCATTATTTTAATAAAGCCACGCTTCTGCAATTTTGCTTCGTCTATAGGTAGGATTTCTAGGTACTTTTCGAGTTGTTTACCGCTTTCGCTTTTAATTAACATGTAAACAAACTCGCTTGGAGTCAGTTTGTTGCCCTTCAACTTTGTTAAGTTTAAAGACACTTTCATCGCAATTTAAATATTTATCTAGTTCCTCTTCAGTTAAATTCATCAGCACATCATCTGATAAACATCTTAATGTATTATTACACTCAATACAATTATTCATGACACAATAAATTACCATCATTATCCCAATACTGAGCAGTAATAAGATATAAATATACGTCATTTTTGCTTACTTTGCAACCAAATTCCATACGCATTATATCCGTAACTGCATCAATATTAAGAGTTTCCAAGTCATCATAATAAAACTTTAGTACATTATATAAATGTCTTACTTCTGTAAGATCTACTTCTTTTCCATTATAAGGACTTTTCTTCATATTTACATTTTAGAACGGTAGGGTCTCTTCCTTCAACATATGAAGATAAGGGTCTATCGAAAATTCTTTTGTAAATGTATGTAATTTAGTATACTTTTCCAAAGCATTCATTGGATGTGCAGCTTTAAGTGCTTCTGTACATGCATTATATGCAGACCAAGCTGTACGCTCAGTAAATACAGGAGATTCAAACCATTCTTTAGTTGCTTTGTTTAACTGTGCGCCATTCAAAACACCTTGATTTACGAATAATTGACCAAAATAATTACCTGCATCTGTATCGCTAAATTCTATTTCTTGCATAGTTTGTTTAGCTTCAACAGATTCATCATAACGACGATCTACATCAGCAAAAAGCTTCTGTATAAGAATATCTAAGTCGTCTTCTACATTCTGCGTGTGTTTACGCATCTTAATAATATCACCTGTAAACATAAGGTTAGAGCATACAAATACTGATGCTCCACCACATACACCTATAGGTAATGTCTTGTCATAAGAATTACGAAAGCCTATACTTCTATTCATACCGCTACCTGCTAAACTAGAGCCATGGTGAAATGTCATACTACCAAACATCTGTTGGCCTCTATGATTTACTTCTAGTCTCTCTTCAAAAGGTGAGGTATTATAGTGTTTTGTACCTGCTTCTTTAATTCTTGTTACTAATTCTTGGTGACTTACTGGTATGTAAGTCTCTGTGCGATCTGGTGTCTTAATTAGACCCAGATCAGCGAAATCTACTAATTTTGCCATTGCTTCCGTCTGTTTTAGGGTATTTAATTGTTTGTACTACTGATTGTTTTGGGTAAATTTTAGGATATTCATATCCAAACATAAGTTTAAATATATCATCCGTAACAAATTTAGTTTCTTCAGGATGTATTATCCCTGTAAAAGAGCATCCTTTTTTAGTTTCTACTTTCTCCTCTTGTTTAACTATAGGAGTGTAATTATGGTATCCTTTTTTCATACTAAAATATGTATCTAATTGTGTTCCAAGGTATAATCTTTTCATGTAAAGCTTTAAATGCATCTATATACAAATACTTTAAATGTCTAGCATACCTAATGTTAGTTCCACCATACTGCGAGACTTTCTCTTCCTGTATTGCAGGATTCCATAGGTGTACTTCTGTTTCAGGGTGTTTCTCTAAGTTTGCCTCATGTTTCTTTTCATTATGTGTTAAAAATATTACTTCTGCTTTAACTTGATCTTTATACTCAACATAATCGTTAAGCATATCAAACAGTTCTTCGTAATCCTCTAGCCAATTATCTTCTACAATAACAGGACTAAAGTTAACATGTACATCGTAACCTGCTTCTATAAATGCATTGATAGCTTTAATTCTATCTATGATTTTAGATGTGCCTGGTTCGTGCAGTGTTGACATATACTGTGGCATCAAACTAAATCTAACTCGTATTTTACCTTGCGGATCAAAATCTAGTAATTTAGGATTAACATACTTAGTAGCAAACGAACCCATTGCAACAGGATGATCTCTAAAAAATGCAAAGATCCTTTCCCAATCATAGTATTTAGCATGTAGTGCAAAGTCTTCGTTACAACTAATGTCATATGTAGTATACTCTGCGTGCGTCTGATTAGGTTTCTCTACTGGTGTAAAGTATGCATGGTTGTTAAGCTCTGTAAGTATATCACCAATGTTAGTAGCTACACTCAATCCTTCAGGCTTATGGCGTTTCATATAACAATATGAGCAATTATATAAACAGCCATAGCCAAAGGATGGAGATATAAAATCTGTGCTACGGCCTGAGTGACGAATCAGAAATGTCTTTCTTGTCGTCTTGGTTACCAGCATAGTTTGCTTGATTTATAACATTTTGTATGTTATTTGCTATTTCTAGCTTTGCCACTGTGTCTATTAGTTTTTCTATTACTTTTGTGTGGCGTACTTCCGCTTTTTCTAGCTCTTCCACTCGTTTTGCTAGATTCTGTGATTCGTTCATACTTTTCTTTTTTCTTTAATTTAATTGTTTCAAATGTCACATATAATAATATGACAGTAATTACTCCTAAAAATATTTCCATAATATATGGTTTAAGTTAAATCAGGGAGGCCGCCGACGACCATTTCTTTAACCTCCCTGACAGAACAACCTAGCCCATATTGCTTAAAGCTAGGATTTGAATATGTAGCACTCACGCAGCCCACTCTCGTATATTTTGCAGCGTTCACGTAGCTTGCTCACGTACTAAACCCTCCAATGCAAAAAAAGTAAATTAAATCCAAAAATTAAGTAAAGATTTAGGAGGGTTATAAAAAAGCTATGTCACTCGTCAGTGACTCCAGACTCGGTAAGGGCTTTCGTGGTATCGCGTCCTCTACTTCTACCTTGCGCACTCTTAGCGTACTCCTAAAAGATTGCTTCGTAGTTCTTATCCGTAGCTGTTTTAGCTTTTAGAAAATAGGCTCCCAGGTTTTGTATCGAAGTCTTACGCTCGGTAGCTGGGATTATTAGAGTTTAACCGCATCACTCATGCCTAATTTACACTGTAATTTCTTCTATGCTTTCAGCCCACACTACATTCTGTCCTTCTTGTCGCTTGTTGAGCCACGAGACTTCCTGCGTGTTAGGCGCATAGAGATTAATAATAATTGCTGTCTTACCTGGTACATAACGAATGATACGGCCTGTACGCTGTATGTTATCTAATTTCTTAGAATTACCTGCAGCTACAATACCAAGAGAACAATCAGGGACATCAAAACCTGCATTCAGAGCTTTAACACTGCTGATTACACGTTGTTTTGTTCGTCCATCCTTGAACTTCTTAAGTATTTCTACCTGCTGTTTTTTTGTACGCTTGCTGTGAAAACTTAGACACATATCACCTAGCTCTTCTTGTACTTCATCTGCAAATTTAGTTGAAGCACTGAATAGCAAAGCTTTACGGTCATCAAACTTTTCTAGCAACTCTTTAATAACAGGTATTTTAGCTTGAGAATTCTTACATATATCACCACGCTCACGCATAGAGTTATAATATATAGCTGCAGCTGCACGTAATCCAGGATCAGCACTACTGTCTTGTAGATACTTACGAGCATTGTTAAATGATTGTGCACCACCAAAGCCTAGTCTACCTGCGGCATATCTAAACTTCTTATTTGCTTTATCATATGCAATTTGCTCGTCATCATACATAGGTACAGCTAGATTGTATACAAGATAATCACTAACCCACTCATTCTGATGACATTCTTCAATAGGAACTTCATCAATAACAGGTGCATACTTTAGTAATACTTCATGCATACCATCTGAGCGTTCTATTGTAGCTGTAAGACCAAAAATGTATTGATATTTAATCTTATCAAACACTTTGATAAACTGTTCTGCACCATATGCATGTATCTCATCACATATAAGTAAATCACAACTTTGTTTACTTTTATATGCAGTATTGATAACAATTACACTGCAGCTCTTATCTACTTTATTCTTACGCAACTCTTTCTTCCACTGATTTTTAAGGTTAATTGTAGGCACAACTATTATTACACTACCGTTTGGCCTAGACTTAAGCAATCTTAGTATAACCATGATTGCTGTAAATGTTTTACCAAAACCTGTAGCTGCTAGTAATGTACCTCTACCTTTATTATCAGCAAACTTCTGAACTATCTCAAGCTGCCTCTCTGTCCTACTACTTACTTTTTCCATACTGTTGATATTTCTGTCTCTGCTTTTAGTAGCCCTGATGGTATAATATCTAGTGTTGATGTTTCCATGATGTCTTGCAATGTGTACTTCCACGTGTCTGCGTAGCTTTTGTGTACAATTGTGTCGATCTGATCATGAACTGTCATCACTAGTTTAACAGGTAAGTTGTTGTGATGTATATGATCACGTACCATAACAAGTGCAGACTTACACATGTCAGCACCACTACCTTGTATAGGTGTGTTCTTGCTAGCACGCTCTATCTTACCCATCATAGCCTTATCTGTTCTTTCTCCTTGCCACTCTTCAAACCATCTGATACGACGATACGGTGCATATGTTTTAATATGTCCATTCTGCTTACCATAATTACCAAGAGACTCAAGAAAGTTTTTAATTGCAGGAAATGCTGTAAAGTATTTCTGAATTAATCTTTCTGCTTCTTTGATAGTTATTAATAATGTATCAGCTAATTTGTGTGGGCCCATACCATAGGCTAAACCGAAGTTTATACTTTTTACATTTGTGCGCAGCTTTTTATGTCTAGGACAATTGCATTTTTGTTTGGCATTGCCTACAAAATAAGCACAGTCTTCTTCAGCGGCTTCATACCACTCTCTACCATAAACTAAATCTGCACACACGCTATGAAGATCTTTTCCATCTTCTAACGCTTTAATCCACACAGGATCTTTACTCCCTGTGGCTATAATACATAGCTCTTGTGAGCTGTAGTCGCCTGATACAAATACCCAATCATCATAACCACTAACAAAGCAATTACGATAATCATTGTGTGCTGGTATCTGTTGCATATTGGGTCTACCTGATGCAACTCTACCTGTATTTAGTATTTGTTTAAAGCTTGTACGGACTCTACCGTCACTATCTACATTCTCAAAAAACTTATCACCATAACTTGTAGCCAGTTTGGCTTGCTCTTTGTACTTAATATATGTTTTAACAAATGGATCTTTACTGTGCACGTATAAATTCTTACCGTTCACATCTTCCACATCTAAGCCATATGTTTTAAATACATCTAACACTTGTTTTGGTGATGACCATTTTACATTTACTTTTCTAAGCTGTGTTACATCCATAAATAAATCACCTTGTACATAATCATCTATAAACTTATTAAGTTTTGGATTAGATTCTATGTATGTATCTAGAGTGTTGCACATACTTGTAACTTTGTAAGCTGCTTTTTGTGCAAGTTTAATCCAGTTATCTTTATCCAATCCAATACCATTGTACTCGATGTCTGCATACGCTAGCGCAGCTTTGTTCTCAAGTTCTGCTGTATGTATAAGATTATGCTGTATCACTGTAACTGTTTGATTATTATATAGTTCTATAAGATATTCTACATCTCTAGCACCATACTTGATCTCTGTTTCAGTGAACTCATCGCTACCTTTTATAATAAAACTAGCTCTTATAGATTTATCCATAGTTATATCTAACTCTCTTTCAAGAACATTAAGTAAACTATGTGACATCTGTTTACCACAATGTATAACCTGTGAGGTTAGCATAGTATCCCACACATTATTAAGTCTAATATTATGTTTCATAATAAACTTATAATCAAACTTAACATTATGTAGTATCTTAAGTATTTCAGAGTCTTCTAGTATGAATTTAAGAGGTGTTATATCTATGTATCTTGTATCAATAACAAACTGCATATCTTTATCACCTATCTGAAACATAATCATTTTGTCGTCAATATGATTCAGTCCTGTAGTTTCAGTGTCTATTGCAAGTATTTTCTTGTCTTTACAATAGTTTATTACAGGTTCTAGATCTGTGCATGTAGCACAACAATCAAGAAGCTTTGGGTTTCCTACGAATTGTATCATTTAGATGTCTGTTTAGTATTTTTAATATTCTATCTATATGCCTTACGGCCCAAAATTTGTTACACTTACTCTTTGTCATCGTCATAAAACGAGAAAGAATGTTTACTTGTGTCACAGAAATTTCTAAGTTCTTCTCGGAGTTGTTTTTTAATCTTTGCTCTACCATACCAATCTAATTTTTCTATTAAATGAAACTCAAGATTAGTGATTAATTCGATAATAAACAAATTATCTCTAAGAGTTAACTGTACATCTAGAAAAGGAAGAAGCGTGAAATAATCACGCCTCTTTTCTTCTGGTAACTCGTTGATTAATAATACCATACGAGTAATAAATTCCTTATTGCTTTCCATTGAGATGGTGTACAACAGGTTTAACATTCTTCTTTGGTCTACCTCTTTTAGCTTTAGGCTTGTTTACTTTGTTGTCTAAAGTGTCAATAAGTAGTTTATTAGTGCGTGAATATGCTATACATTCTCTAACACCATTGTCTAGGTCTTGTAATGCTTTATCTGTAGACATATTTACTAATAATGTAAACACTGCAATAATGTTAGCTATAACTGCTAATACAAAAGTTACTGTTATCATTTTGATTTAATTTAAGGTTATGTTATCTATTCCGTTCATTCTAGTTTCTAATGCTTTTTTGTTAAGAGATGTCATTGCTGGAAATGCATCATTAATTGATGCTCCATTTTCGTATTCTTCAACCTCTCTACGTGTAACATTAGGAATAACCACTGTTTTTCCTGTGCTCTCATCTACGAATTGTATAATCCCAACACTGAAAACAATAGATACGAAGAACGTATTGTTCCCCATATCTATTATTGTAGCCTCCTTACTCATTAAGCATCTAATTCACCAAATGGTGATGAACTATCAGATACAACTTCATTTGGTGATGTATTATCGTGTGAGATATATACATCTTCTTTAGTCATATCAAATGTTAATTCACGGTTAAGATAAATTGGTTTACCTTGGTTGCAAAGAACTGCATTTGTTGCTGGGTTTATCTTTGGCTTTTGTATATATGTTCCATCTGTAGAAACAATTTGTTTAAAAGTCTCGTTAACCCATATTTTACACTCTGGAAATGATTCTGGAATAGATTCGTTATCATTAACTCTTTCCATTCCTGTCATTAATGTGTAACCACTTGGATCAGTGATTTGTCCATTAACAGGGTCATAATCAATACCATAAGCTTCAAGAAAATCTACATGAACTGAACGCCATGCAATAAGTTTCTCTACATTTGTATTTAGATTACCTGCAGAAAATATGCTAGCTTCTAAATTTGAAGAGTTATTCTTCTTTTCTCTCTCGCATCTTACTACGAGTTGTACCCAATCTTTGTTTTTTGTTGGGTTTACTGCAACTATTCTTGGTTCTTCAGTTACAATTTCTGTTGTTTTAATAGCTGTTTGTGCCATCTTTTTGTTGATTTTAGTTAATTATTAATTGATTGTTGATTACAAGTTTAAAATAAAGCAGTTTTATATCATGCTTAGGATTGCTAACAATCACTTACTCAGTGATTCCAACTTCTGGACCTTCTAACATCATTTCTTTGAGTCCATTAACCTCTTTATTTAATTTCTTTGAGAAATCTTTAAGGTCAATTGCAGGTTTAGCTGCTTTACCGTGAGATTTAAGTTTCTCAAGAGGATCTTTAATCTTATCTGTCATATTTACAATGATAGATTTATAGTCGTTTACAGTCTCACGATAGAAATCTTTGTGAGTTGTAATTAACTCTTCCATTTTGGCAAGAGTTTGTTCATCTTTATATCGTCTAGTTCGATAATCATCTAATAGACTGTTTAAACGTTTGTTATCTTTTGATTCAAAGTATAACAACATCATAATACCGAGTGTCGCCATGGACAAAAATAAGCATAGTGCTAACATAATAATTGATTTAGTTAATTGATTACTTGATTGATTACTAGTAAAGCATGCAGGAATCGAACCTGCCAAACACCATTACATAAGTGTGCTTGTACCATATGCTTTATAAAA
>UEXM01001930.1_pt1 | contig 15849 bp, 20 predicted proteins | sample 1796661 | NCBI WGS metagenome assembly UEXM01 (sample SAMEA4772469, study PRJEB27181) | metagenome | reverse complement strand
CGGCTCTTCTGTAAATCGTCGCCATCATCTGATTTAGATTCCGGACATATCATCACATAATAGTTCGGACTTGTCTTTGATGTACGCATTTGTTGTCCGAATTCGGTTTCAACCTGTATACCTGCCGTAGTTCCACTAACAGCGGGTCGGCCTATTCGACTGTAAATTACATCATCGTAAGTAGGACTGTCTCCCGACGAGTCTCTCAGTGGGTAACAATCCCAAGTCTTTTTGAGCTGCCACTGAGGGGTTATGTCATAGAAGTCATCGTTTTCTTGTAGCTGTCGAGGAAATCGGAAATAAAATGCGAAACGCCCGTAATCCTGGGTGATTGGTGCTTCATAAGGGGGATGCACCTGTGGAGTGCTCCAAGTGTTTGTTTCGGGGTTCCACCATTCAACTTTGGCACACCACTTGTCCATTCTATCAGCAGACCAAAATGGACCACCGTTGTACCAGGTTTGGTGCTTGCCGCCTCCGGATTGAATACTATGCTTATTCTTGCCGTACCACTTGCTATCTGTTCTGACTGTCATGTTAGCACCACCTTGTTCCATTAGGCGGATTTTACTACCTGACATTTTGTTACCATATTTCCAAGTAGTGTTAGTTGAATTGTTACCATTGCCCTTGTAGTAATGGTATTCTCCACCGTAAGCGGCTGTGTCCTTGTAGCCGTACAGTTGTCCTACAATGCAGTGTGGTTGCCCGACTTGTAATACGCCAGTATTTTGCTGTATGCACTCCCAGCCGTCCCCTTTTACATACTTGTACATAGCAGAAGCAGCAAGCCAACCAGCATCGTAATTTTGCCATAGCTTGACATTTTCACCCTGAGTAACATCAGTACCGCTTCTTCCGTATGTCCATTTATGGTCGTCCATATGGCCCGTCCAATTACTACCGCTATCGCCTCTAGATGGTTCAGTAGGTATGAATCCCAAAGAGGAATACATTCCAGGGGTTTGCTTTAGCAGTTTTTTTGAATCCGAATCAATGTATGATGGGTTTAGGTTAGTTGGTATTTTAGGTGCTATGTGGAAGTTAAGCCCGACAAGCGGAATACTTTGCTCTATGGTATATGATACTACATTGTCTGCCTTGGTTACAAAGATTAGGCACTCTTCTCCATCGTGAGTGGTGGTAGCATAGAAATAACCTGCACCTATTAGTCGCGCCTCAAAGGTAACCTTGTCATACTTGCGGAATCCAAGCTTTTGCTTAGAGATTACTCCATTCTTTACAATGAGGTGCTTTGCTCCACTGCCACGCTGTACCGTTACTTCCTGAATTACTGGTTGTGCGTGAACTTCCCCTAGCGAGGAAGAACGCGCGAAGGCGGTATTATGGCGGTGAGCAAAATGGGGTCTCATCGTTTTAACGCTCCCTGCATGCTGCTACGCAAGGCAGGGAAAAGACCGGCTAGACCCTTAGTGCCTTGCTGCTCACTTAAGACTGGGCGTCCATGGCCACGAAGCTTGTCAGAAGAGGAAAGGGTGCGTTGGCGGTTTACAGCCAGGGAGTTATCCAATACAATCTTGTCTTGAACTGGTGCTCTTCGTGCGTTCCTTTCTCGCATTGTTCGCTGGGCCTCTTCTTGAAGTTCCATGAAGAATGCCTTCATTTTTGGAGTTACTTTCTTTTCGATGTACGCTGAAAACTCTTGGCGGGTCATTTTTCTCTTCGATTGTGAGCGAGTGTCAGTACTAACTGCTACTCCTGAGTTGAGTGCTCCTTGGTCCCAGCGAATTGCCTCGTTGCTGATGGTTCGCTTAATGTCGTTGAGAAGCGCTGTTGCTTTGTTAGCATAGAATTGTAGTCGCTGACGACCTAGAACCGGTAGGAGAGATGCGCCATATCCTCGTCCTTGCCTGGCGAGATTGATTTCTTTGTAAGCCTTCCTGTAAGTATCGCTAATGTCTCTCATGAACTCAATGTATTCAGGAGACTTTCGTGAAGGTGGTGGTGTATACTGACGAACATCTTCTGTAATTTGGTCTTTAATTGGGCCAGGAATTACTTTGTCAGGAGTGCGAGTGGCTTGGTTAACAGTTGCAGCCCTTCGCCTATCAGTGAGGCTCATCATTACTGCTAGTTGAGGTACTAATCCTGTACCACGAGAACCTCGACGGCTTGTCTGAAGTCTTCCTCGACTAATTCTAGAGTTGCTGATTTTTTTGTTGGCGAAACGAGAAGCCATACTACGCGCATTTTTTTCAGCAGAAGCCGCTTGCTTAGTGACTTTGTTTGTCAATTGAGTGGTCTTTCGAGAGAGTGCCCTTTTCAGTTCCTCTTGTTTCTTTGCTGCTTCGCTTGCTCGTCGTTGCTCCACTAGCTTAGCTTTACCCTGAGCCACTAGTTCAGCATCTCTTTTTGCATCTAATTGCTTACGAATGATATTTGACTTTTCAGCAGCCAAGACATGATTATCTTGTCGAGCTTTGTCTGCCGCTTCGTTTAGTCGCTGGGGTGGCTTTGCTGGTAGGGGCATTGGCATTGGTTTCATATCAATGCTCACTGGTGGTGGAGCTATCTTCTTGCGTTGCTTACTGGTCGGCGGTAGTTGAACTATTGTCCTTTGCTTGCGTTCTGCTTGACGCTTTTGTCGATAGTCCAACATGAGAGCCATGTATTCGGATTTCGATACCTTTCTTCCACTCCAGTAGTATTCTCCGGTTTTCGGGTCGACGGCGAAGCTATTAGTTTGCCGAGATTTTTCCTGGGCTTCATTGATGGAGACTCTTTCGGATTTAGGGGTGGGCGTTTGAATGAATGAAGTTCGCATTCTATTGAATCGCCCCCCATCAGCGCGATAAAGTGCTTCGATTTGTCCCCTAAAGGTATGTAGGTATGCTTTGCGTTGTTGTTGTTGACGCGCCATCATCTCCACTTCATTACGAGCGATACCTGCATTTGCAATTGTGTTATTCCTAATTGCTAGGCGTCGGTGCATGATTTCAGCATCGACCTTACGGATTGTTGCTTTTAGTGTCTCAATCTCTTGTATACTCTTTAGTTGCATTACTCAACCCTCCCGATAATAGCGGTAATGCCTAGAAGAATGGTAATAGCTGCTAGACCAAAGCTTTGTTTGTTACTAACTGTGCCTAGGCCTACTCTTTGTAGGGTTTTTCGTTGTAACTTGGAATAAGATTTGAATGGCCCTTCTTCGTACTGAAGCTTTCGCTGAGAAATGAGTGCTTCATTAATACGCTTGTCAACATTTTCGAGTTGCTTCTTGGCTTCTTTTAGGTCTGCTCTCAGCGTTTTGGAGAGTTGGTCTGCACGGGCCTTTCCTCTTTTTGCTTCTTCGACTTGTTGTAACATGTAACTAAGGTCGACATTTGAGCCTGTTGTATTGCTTACTGAACCATCTGCCACTTTGTTGCTAGTAGCTGGCTCCAATTTACGCTTAGCCACCATAGCATTGTACGGGGCGTTAGAAGGAGCAATGGTTACCATTTGAACTCACCTCAAATACGACGAGTCCACTTTAGAGCGAAATATCCAGCTAGTAGTGCAAGCATTGTACCACCGCTTCCGGCTAGGTATTGGGTAGTGTGCCTCACGCTTCCGTCTTCAGCGACAGCATCACCGAATGTTGTGACGGAGTTCATGATTCCCCCTTCTTTACGAACAAAGACGGGGTCGCTTCCAAAGTATGCTGCGCTGGCAGGTCCTGCACCTAGGTTGCTGCCTCCTGAGTTAGCAGTTTGCCATGCGCTCTTGTAGGCATCGTATGCGTTTGCACGACCATTTGCTTCACTTTCGCTTCGAGGAGCTGGGTTTCCAGCGTCCCACTCTTGGTAGGTTAGAAGTGGCTTGCCTACTAGAGTTGAGTCTGCTTCAGCTATATCTGCATCGAACAAGTCTGCGGAGGCTGGTACTGCATAAGAACGAGCGGCGACCTGAGGCGATAGTGGAGTATAATCACCAGGGGCCGGGCGAAGGAAGTTGTCTGTTAGAGAGTCGCCTCGTGCTACTAGTGCGCTACTCTTGTTGTTGTAAGCGCGGCGAGCTTTGATAGCTTTAGGTACGCCACCAAAGGTATTGACTTTTGAAAAGATTCCGTTTTCGTAGGAATTGCCGAAAACTGCAATATTACCTAGGCTATGTGCTTTTAATCGGGCTAATTGATGGTTTGTTCTCATGGTATCACTTCACATACTGGTCGAATAGGTATTTTCCTAAGACTCCGGCACACACGGATAGACCTACTACTCCCCAAAACTCGCCGCTCTTCATATCGAGCTGGCCCATTTTGCGGGACCTAATAGATGCAACGCGTGTTGCTGGAGATGGGGTGCTAGTTGTAGAGGTCGATGGACCGCTTCCCAAGCCAAATTCTTCTCTTACACTTGGGGAGTTTAAGATATTCATTGCAGTGTCATTAGTCTTGAACGACTTCATGTCACTGTTGCCTAAACTATCGACAACCTTGCCTTGGTCGCCTTGGTTCATAGTTTGCACAAAGATTGGGCCATCTTCAGGTTGATTAACGCCCATGAATGGTTTATGCATTATCGTTTCCCTCCTAATAGTCCTAGGTTTCTAGCCCATACAAGTGGTCGCGGTGTTAGTGCGCCTAATCCGCCCGACGAGCTACTACCAAATGAAGTAGTCGGTCTGCCTGAAAGGCCAGCAATTTGTCTTTGCACGACTGGTACTCTAGTGGTGCTTGCATCAGCAACCAGGGGATAGACTTGACTTATCTTTACTGACTTTCCTAGTTTGAAGGTTGGGAAAATTAATTCGCATGGAATCCAGTTACTTCCAAATTGTTTACTAGGTGCAGTAGTCCTTGTAATGAGCATTACATGGTTAAAGACGCCGTCAGCATTAGAATCAACTATCAAAGCACCGGTTGGATATCCAATAGAACCTAGTAGCGCTCCAGCTACAATTACGAAGTCGTCGCAGTCAGCTGCGCTTCGACCTTGCTCAACATCTTTTAGGATTCTCCTCGGTGTCATGAAATATTCCACATCTAGGGGGTCCTTCCGGTAAACGACATTGTTCTGTACCCACTTGACGATAGCTCGAATTTCTCCTAACTCGTCGTGTCCTTTTACTCCGGCTCTATCGACAATGCTTACTGCTTTACGACGGACATATTCATCACGCAGTCCGTCTTCTATTAGTTGTTTTAGGTACTTGACTACTGACTTGAATCGAGCCTCATGAGATACATTATCTCCGTATCGTATGCGTAAGATACGGTCGGCCATGAGTTGGCGATGCCACCACATGTCTTAATTGTGTCCCAAGTGTTAAGGTCAGCGGGAAAAGTCACTACTCATGGTTAAGTTCCTTTTGACTATACCAGCTGAACCTATTGCTCAAGGTCGTCCTCGATTAAGTAGTCGGGGTGGGTTTGCCCGTGCCTATGACCCACCCAAAAGTAGGTCATGGAAGGCACTGGTGGCAGACTTTGCTGAAAAAGCGATGAAAGAGCAAGGACTAACTAAGCCAATGGAAGGCCCTTTGATGGTTAAGATACGATTTGGTTTCCCTCTTCCTAAAAGCCAGCATCGTAAGAACCCTAAGCCTATGATGTGGCACATGAAACGACCGGACTTAGATAACTTGTACAAAGGAGTAATAGATGCGATGGAAGGAATTGTGTACCATCGTGACTCCGAAATTGTAAAGGTAGTTATGGACAAGGTAATTGTCCCACAAGGGGATGCTCCTTATGTCAATCTCGCCGTAATGACAGTCGAGGCTTTGAGTCTCTAGTCAGTTTCTTTTCTCTCTTTAGCCGTGGCTGTGGTTTAGGAATGTTGATTGTGCGTACCGGTTCATCCTCTTGCATAAGAGTGTAGTCCGAGCTGTTGTCAGACTGAGCATATTCCACCCATTCTAAGCCTTCATCCTCTTCCTCTTCAGGAAGGTCGATTTTTGGTTCTTCTTTACCGATTTTAATTTGAGAGGTATCAAGCTGTGTTGGCGGGGCAATTGAACTTTCACTGCGGGCCTGTATGAAGCCCATTATTTCTTCCGCCGCGCCAAGTAATTGCTTCCAGTCTATTCTCTTTGCTTGGTCAATATAGCCTGATACATCGACATTTTTGAGATTATCGAGTACTTCTCCTAGTCCTTCGCGGTTTTCTTTGAGTTTCTCGACTACATCAGAGACACTGTCAAGGTCAAGTTCTGTTAAGTCGACACCAACGGTACGGAATATGTCTTTGGCCTCTTCTAAATCAGCAGTAAAGCCGCTTACTTTTTCGTTTGCTTCTTCTAAAGTAGTTTCTAACTTACCCATCTCTTTGTTAATAAAGTCGAGATGTTCAAGAGATTCACTACTCTTATCGTCAAGCTTGATTGTAATGTAAGCTATCACGGAGTTGATAGAGCCGTTCATTATGGCTAAGGCGACAATGCCTGAGAACAGGTTGTCCATTTCTAGCGAATACCTCAAGACGACAAAGGTAATGATGGCCGGGATGAAGAAGAAAAGGGCGTAAAGCCATACTGGCCACTTATTGGCAGTAAAGTGTCCTTTAGCCTCTTCTATGGACATGTGTTCTAATTCCCAGGACACTTACTCACCTACTTCGCGTGGATTTCTTCGATGATTTGGGTGCAGAAAGTCATTACTTCGGGGCGACTTAGGAACTGGTAATCATACTTGACTCCGCCGGTCTCAACAAACGGGCTAACTAGAGCCATTAATTCAGTGTAGGTGTTGTTGGAAAAGATTTCCCAAAAGACTGCATTTTGCTTAAGCTGACTGATGATGTAACTGCGGACAACCCCATCGGGGGTGCCGTTCTGTATCTCTAGCAGCGCTTTCTCTAGACCTTGTGCGATGTCTCGGATAGAGCGAATGAACGCAAGTCGCTTAGAAATTTCTTCAAGCTTTTGCTCCACGGTGTAGTTAGAGAACTCAATCATGACATTGTCAACTGCGATTGACACTTGCTCCTGTACTGCTTGTAATTTCTTCGGGTCTTCAAGCTCCGCACCCATTTGAGATTTGAGTTGTTCAAGGATAGCGGTCTTGTATTCTGACGCCTTTGGTTGCTCATCTATCAATTCCTCTTCTTGAGCAGGTACTGGCGTGGGTGTTTCGTCACCAAAGAACATGTCATTACCTACTGGTGCTACTTCGGTGCTGGGTTCGAATGGTGGAACTGGTTGCTCCATTTCTTGTGGGAGTGGTGGAGGTGTGTGTTGTACAGGGGTTCCAGCGTAAGGGTCGTAGTTTGGACTGTCATACCCAGCTGGCCTAACTGGTTGGTTCTTAGACAATGCTGCGCTAGCTCCGCTTGCTACTGCTCCTAAGACTTCCGGCTGGAGTAATCGCCCAGCTACTCTTTCAAGTGCGCTTTCAGTACTTCCGCCACCATCCAATAGGTTCTCAACCATCTTCTGCTTGAAGATACCCTTCATATCGGAATCAAAGAATCCATCGCTATCTTTGGTGCGCATCATTTCTCTCATGAAACTCATTTGTTGCATTGAGAATTGCTGGTCGCGGGATTGTTGTTCGCGTCGTAGCTCTGACTCTCTTTGTTGGTCGAGCCTTCTTTGCTCCATTTGCATCATCTGTGCTTGATGTTGCTGGCGAGCAGCAATCTGTTGTTGCATCATCATGAACTGCATCATGGCGCTCATAGAGTTTGATACTGAATCTCCTCCAGGTGGGGTTGGCATTCCTTGTACGGAGTACATGCCGTTGTCAAGACTTGGGTCTGAGAATGCCTCCGACTCCATCTTCTGCATTTGTTGTTTGTACGCATTAGATGGTTCGACGGTTACTGAAGCTGGTAGTGGTGCTACTACTGGTGTGACTTCTGAGAATGCATTTGTTTTGGGTGCATTGCGCAGTCCTTCGGAGATTTGTTCCTTAGTAAAGCCCTTAGCTTGAAGCCAAGCTGCATAATACATCTTGATATCGTCAGATGAGCACCCTAACTTGGATGCTATCTCGCCAAGTGCTGGATGGTATTGGCCTCCTTCGGCATACGCTGGGCCGTCATACCACTCGCTGTCGTCAAAGACTGCTCGTAGCAATTCTTTCCGGTCTTGTGAAGTAAGCCGGTCCCACTCGCTTTGTGGACCGTCGCTACCCCCCATGTCCATGTCTATTTCATCCATGTTCATTCCTCCTCGTCAATTCCTAGGTACTTCTTTAGTTGCTCAATCTTCAGGGTGACTACTCCGACTTCTGTTTCAAGAAGTGGAATGTTTTCGTCTATCTGCTGCTTTTGCATTATCATTTGCTCTAAGCCTTGCGTCAATTGTGCTAGTTGGTTGGTGTAGCCGTCTATTAGTGCTAGTAGGTGTTCGTTCAGTTCAGTTTCATTCATTGTCTTCATCTCCGTCATCATCAAATGGGAAGCCGTTTTCGTCGCAAACAATTTCGTTTCCGTCTTCGTCAATGAAGAACAGTTCCCCGCTTTCTTCATCTTCATAAATTATGATTTGCTCGGCATCTTGTGGAATGCCGTCCTTTTTCTTTGAAATATTCTCCTTTACATCTCTAAAAAACGAGACTCCTTTGGCCACTGCGTTAGAACCTAACATAGATGCGGATTCTGCGGCGGCTTCTTGAAGAACATCGGTGAGTGTTCTTTCTTTCTTTGGTACTGATATTGGGATGTTTGCTTCCATTAGTGTAACTAATGTTGAAACTATTTCTTGGCGCATGGTGTTAATGTGTTCGTCAGCACGGTACGGGTTGCCTTTGAGTGCGGCAAAAGCTAACTCCATGTTTTTCTGATGAACTGTTAGAGAATTCTCTAAGTCCGGTGGGATTATGTCTTGAGTTACCAGTTAAATCGCCTCACTTAGAGTATGGGTTGACATCCGGGTCGTCGCTGTCAGCATCAGGAGTCGGTACTTCTGCTGGCTCCGGTGCTTCTGCGGTAACTTTCTTAGGCGGGGTGGGTGGAGCTTCTTCGTCGTACTCATCTTCCCACTCGTCCTCGAAGGCGTCTGCGATTAGTTCAGCTAGTGCCTCTTCCCAAACTGCGTTTCGAGACTGGAGGTCAGTCCACTTCATGTAAAGTACATTTTCCCAAACATACATTTCGACACTTTCCTCATTTTTGATGAACAAACCAAGGTTGCCCATTAGGGTATTTACATTGTTGAAAGTCTTCGGTTCGCCATCGGGTCCTCGCACGGTTACGGTGTCGGTTGTCGCCTGCATGTTTGTAGCAGGGTTTCACCATGAACATAAAGAAAATGACTGAAAGGTTTGGTTTTACATGTTTGAAACTATGTGAAATGTAATAAAGTGTAGTCACTTGTTACCCCTGAGCATAAAGTCGAACCTATCTCTTGCACCAACATGTTTAATTTCATCATGGAATCGTAGTACGGAATACAAATGTCATTATGACACATGGCGGAATTGCGATGAAAAAGAAAAGAGGTGGACAGCGGAAGTTTAGAAAGCTATTCACTGGAGAGGATATTGAAGAAGAAGATGAGATTTCCTTGTCTGAAGTAGAAAGTGATGAAAGTAAATCAAAGAGTTGGAAGCGTATTCGTTCTGCACAATTCTTAGAGATATTCCAGGACATGTACGGTGATGTTACAGAAGAACATCCTGATAGCGAGCGCTTCAAACCAAAGACGGTTAGACTGCCAGCTTCGACAGTTGGTTATGTTGAGTCGCTAAGAAGAATGCAAAAGATGGGTTTGTTTGCAGATATACCAGCTGATGTGGTACTTCAGATGGAAAGCGAAGTAAAGGGGATGTATATTTTCAACCACAAAGATGCCGATATGCTAAATTATCCAATGATGGTTCACATAGCAGTTAGGTTCCTCTATTGGTATTTGTTAGGTGCTAACAAGGCCACTGCTTCAACACTCAAGTACATGACAAAGATGAGTGGTGAGAGTTTCAAGCTGAAAACCCAGCGACTGAAACTTGACCAAGGATATGTGCTGGAACAAGAAGCGTTACTAAAGCAAGGACTAGTCGAAGAAGTGGAAGTAAAGGAAGAGATAGAAGAAGCTACCCCTGATGACTTTGACTTTGAAGGGCTTGATGATTTATTCTGAAGGGCTTAGTGCCCAAATAGAAATAGGGTAGCGTTGGTCAGAATATCCCCCTACTTCTCCAGGATAAATAGTCATGCCTACTTTTTCGAAGTCCGGGTATTTTGACAGAATATTTGCTAAACGGGAACTAGTAACCCCGTTTCTTAATTTAGAATTGACATGCTCTTTAATTTTAGAAAAAGGGGCTGAACCCACTTCTTGTAGGTACTTGACGACGCAGTTGCATGTTCTCGATTGTCCCTTCTTCCACCTGTGATGCATGATTAACTACCTGGATTCCTTTGGAAAGGATGGTAGCTCTTAATGCTTACGAAGTCAATTGGATTTCAATTAACTCCAAAGCAGGTGGTCTGTCCATTTTTGAAAAGCGGTCTTGATTAATTTTGTAGTATTTCTTTGTCCAGGCTAGTGCCTCGACTTCGGAAGAGAATGCAGCGACTACACCCAGTGGGTGCTGGGTCTTATCGGGACCCTTGTCAATAATTATTTTGGTTTCTATTACTTCGTCGGAGTCTTCCAAGTCTTTGACTTTGCCATCTTCCGTCAAACCTTGAGCGTCAGATGCTTTGACCTTTAGTGTCTCGACTTCTAACTTGCGCCCAAGGTTGGGACAAGAAGACTTGGGGCACCAAATTTTAACGAAAGCGGGGTCGTGGACTACCCAAAACGATGGTAGTTTTGCAATAGGTTTGTTAGCTGCCTCTAAAGCGGTTAGGCGGGCAATTAAATCTGCTTGCTCCAAGGTTTTCACCTCAGGCGATTGGTGCGTCATTCATGTTCTTGCTGAACTTAACTTCTGTACCTGGGATTGGATAACGAACAAAGAGCTTCTTTTGTCGTTGGAACTTTTCTTTAACTTTGATAACTTGTGACTGCTCGTCGAATACTTGGGTATCGACGCGGACAGCCCCAGTTCCGAACATCTGCCACCATGCACGAGTAATCGTGAATGCGACATGTTGGGTGTAGTTTTCTAGAATTGCATTATTGGTTGGGCCCAACCAAAGAGTCCAACCATCGGTCAGGTTAGCTGTGTAGCCCAAAAAAGGGCTAGTAGCTTCCAAAAGGTCGTTTAGTGAGTTCTTTGCGAGTCGTCGGTCGTCCTCGCTGACCACTTTACCACCGTAAACGATGTTGTAAGCCTCATTGAAATCTTCGAAAGGGTCTTCTTCTGAGTCTCCTTTAGGCTTATACGCGCCTTCTTTGTATTGTGCCCACAATTCAGAAATTTCTGATTGCGGCTGTCCTTTGTGTGCGCGGCGGAATTGGGTCCAGGTTAGGTCCATGAACCGAGTAGGGCATCATGGCGACGATAATACTTCTCATAGGTTGAAGTGTTTTTTGAGTATGGCCTCATACTGCTTTAACTTAGGTGAAAGTGATGTACGAGAGACCCCTGTTGCTTCTTGAATTGCTACTTGAGTTATGCTTACCTCGGAGATTCTTAGGAAGGCGCCGATGAATGCTACTACCTTGTCACGAATTTTACCTCTTGGGTGTGCGATATTCAACCAAGTGTCTTTCATAGGCTTGAGGAAGTTTTCTTGAACCTTGAGAGCTGGAGCATATACTTCTATCAAGTAGGCTCCTTCTCTGTATTCCTCTCCTTTGTAAGTCCGGATAAAGGCTAAAGCTGCTTGGATTAAGTTTGGTTCGCTATATCCTGTTACTGCCCCTAAGAGCTTGAACCTAACCGTCTTAACTTCCATCATCATATAGGCACAAGAAACCTCTATGATTTTACTTTTCTTAGAAGATATTTGTGAAAGGGTCTGATATGGTCCGTATTTAGTGAACATCATGTAGAAGCTAACAATTTCGTCGAAGTTATTGATGAAGAAAGATGTGTACACATCGGTATCTCCTTGTCCTTCGCTTATTTCTTCGATGATTTCCCTTAGTTGTTTTTGTGTATCTCTCTCCATTTTTTCTTCGGGGGTATCTTGAACATCTAATGGGTTAAGAGGGGCGGAACTAGTGGAAGCCTCATCATCTTCTCCTTCTCCGTCAGTACCATCACTTTCACCAGGTTGGAAGTCACTATCGGTATCAGCTTCGATATCAGTCTCGGTATGGAGGATTTCCCGGCATACTCCGCAAGTGAAGTTTGGTGAGGAATAGAAAATTCTTCCTGTCTTATCCCCGCATTTGCTGTCGGGGAGGTCGATTACACAACCATCAGTTTCCAAGTACGGTGCTGGCAGCTGCTACCCCCCTGTACGCTTTACCATCAACGCATAGGATTGGAGTCTTCCGAGAACCAGTCACTGAAAACATGACTTCGTACCCCATAAGAGTGGCATCCGGTTCGATTAATTCGTAATCCATTTCAGCTTCTTCCAGCATTGACATTAGCTGTTTGCTCTCCGCTTCGTTAGAAACTGCGAATAGCTTGACTGGCATGGTTAGGGGTAGGGCCTGACTCGGATAACCTTTTTCCTCACTACTAAGTGTGATAGGTTCATGGAAGACATTGGCAAACTATTCCGAAACCTCGGTCACAACTTTGGTGGAGCGTCGAAAAAAGAAGGACCGAACGAAGAACTGAATACTAGAATAAACGATATTCAGTCCGAAATGTACGGGACTATTGAAGCATTAGTCACGAGAGTTCGCGCCTTAGAACAGCAAGTCGCGGAACTAAGAGTGGAAATTGCCGAAACTCCGAGTAAAGAGCTTACCAATGCATTCGACTTGATGAGTCCTGAAGAATTGTTAGGCCGCAAGCCTGAACCGATTGACCCCCTCGATATGGATGATGTAGTTAGCGTCAAAGGGTTCGTAGCTCCGGCTCCTGTGAAGGAAGTTGAGGAGGTTATTGAACAAGAGATAGACCTGCCGAGTGAAGAAGAACCGCTAAACAGCGTGGAAACTATCGACCTCGATATGTACGAGATGCTTGGAGATGATGACCCTAATGATTTGGACGCCAGCGAAATTATTACTTACATTGAATCCTACGGTGGAGTGTTAAATCAGGAAATGAAGAAGAAAGAGCTTCTTAGAGAAGGGATTAGCGATACTGACCGAAAGAAAGTCTATGCTCTTTTACAGAAGTGCGGAATCAAAACCTACAAGGCTAACAAGTTCCGGACTTTCTTTTACATTGGAAACGAAAGCGAAGGCGAGAAAAAGTACGAGACTTACATGGCAAAATAGACACATGTCATAATTGATGATTAACTCTTTAGAAATTATTCTTTCGCGCCCGCGCACACGCAAGGTGTTTGGTGGAAAACCGTTTTCCACCCTTTTCAATATTAGAGCAGTATCACGATTATTTTTTTAAACAGTCTCAAAAGAGTGGAAAGTCTACTTTTACACCCTTTTTGATTTTAGTAAATTAGCCTTCCAGTAAAGCGTTTTTATTTTTCCACCCTTTTTCCACCCTTTTGAAAAGAGTGGAACGAAAACAGTTTTCCACCCTTTTGCCATTTTTCTATGTAGTAGGGGTATATGGGTTGGAAATTGCTGTTTCTTTATATACACTGGAGGGAGAACCCTTACTTTACAAAGTTTTCCACCCTTTTTTTCCACCCTTTTGCCCAACTTTTCCACCCTTTTTCCACCCTTTCCCCAAAAAGAGTGGAAAACCATTTTAAACCCTTAGCTATGTTCATAAGGCGTTTGCAGTAGTCTTGGGGTTATGAGTAAGAGAGACCCACGAGAACTGGTGGATGAGATAGGTAAGATGAGTGAAGCTGACCGGATGCTATTCTTTGAGCAGATAGGGGCCATGTGCAACACATTCGGCTACACCCGTGCAAGCATAATCGAAACGATGTTCCCTTCGCGTAGCAACAGCAAGCATGGACCCCATCTCGAACATTGCCGCAAGTTTGTCCGAGACCACGGGTATCTGACGAGAGTACATGCGTTTGCAACTATGTCAGCATCCACCTTCCGTCGATGCATTCTAAAGCCTCTTCTCGAAGAGGGAGTAATTATCGATAGTGGAGAGCGCTGGAAGAAGGACGGACAAGGGCAGTCTCACAAAGTATTCCGTGACAATACACGCCGATATCAACGCCTATTAGGAGTTAGAGAAGCACCGAAGCCAACTCTCTCCATGAGCATAGTTAAAGAACCGCTTGCAACCGCAAAGAAATTCGTGTCCCAAGTTTTGACCAATGAGCAAGTCCTGAAAGTAGGGTTCCCCAAAATCCCTGGCTTTATCGCTACACTTTCTAATATTGGCTATGATGACGCTAACCAAGACACCTTAGTCGAATGGTGTAAAGTGGTAGAGGGAGAAATCCGTGACCAAGTTAACACGCACCCATCTCTATCAGTATACAAAGTCTTCAACGGTAAAATTACTGTAAAGACAAATACAGGAGTGATGAAGAATGACTAACGACGGAATCCCAGTTTGGGACATTGAAGAGCCTGATATTGACCTTGGCGACTTGGTTTTAGAAGATGAGAACGATGCTTTAGTAGCGAACCGCGAAAGAGAAATGAAGCGTTCAGTTCACGCATGGCTTTGTTTCCATGGGGGCCTATTCTCCGAATGGGGTCTGACACATGACGCAATTGATGAAGCAGCTATGAGTAGCTCCGAGAGGATGCAGTCCGAAGGACATTACCGCTGGGATAGTGCAATTGAGTCTCGCCGCAACGCCATGACTTCCTTGAGAACACAACTGGGTGAAGACATTACACCTTCCCCAATTTGCTTCGACACTGAAGGTATTGCTCTTGGGTATAACCTGCCTGGACTCTTTGACATTCCCGAAGCCGACCTAAGAGTATTCAACGACCGTTTTAGCGGGGATGCTGGGTGCGGTTATGACACATGGCAAGAATTCTGTAACTATTATCGCAACCTTGCTTCTTACCTCGTTTACGACTTAGACGCTGTTTTAGTAATCCTCCAAAAACTAGTCCCACATTACTTGCCTGAAGTCAATTCAGCATGGACTGAGCGACAGCTAAACCGCCACTACCGCCAACCTTCTATCCAGGTTCTTGGTGTTCATTGTGATAGGGACCGCACAGTAGGACAAGCACTAAGCTCCCGTGAATTAGGACGATTGGTTAGAGTCCACGGGCAAATTACCCTTCTTTCACCTAAGAAGACCCAGTTTGTCGATGCTGCATTCAAGTGTAGCCGCTGTGAAGACCCGGAGATTCAGTTAGTACATCAAAACCCATACGACGATGAATTACTATTCCCACTTCCTTGCTCAGTTCAAGGCCACAATGGCTGGACACTACTTGAGCCACCGGAATCCACGACTCTTACTATTCGCCGGGCGCAGATACAGGACCCCCAAGTTTCTTCTTCCGACACGCCAGTAGTATTGGTTGAGTTTCAACAGGAGTTAAGTGACAACATTGGACCTGGTGAAGAGGTAGTCCTTGTAGGATATGTTCGTTCACGACCAATGAATAAGACCTCTAAGAGAGACCGAAACCGAGAAGTTTACCTTGTAGTGACCGGAATTGAATCTTCTTCGGTGCAAACCGATGTTGAAGTCCTTCCTGAAGAGCGAGACCAAGTCTTAGAATGGTCCAATGGCCGTTCTTTCGAGGAGAGAATGACCGAGTTAACACGAAGCTTCGCGCCCCAAATCGTCGGAAGAGACTATGTCAAACACGCGCTCATTTTGCAACAGGCCGGAGGGTCTCGACTAGCACAACGCCCTGATATCCATGTGGCAATGTTCGGGGACCCAGGAACCGGAAAGACCGTAATGGCTCGCTGGGCCTTAGGACTTTCACCTGCTTCTCGATACATTTCAGCCGAAAGAGCAACCATCCCCGGTATGGTCGGGGGAATGTCCACGAGGAACGAATTGTTTTCATCAGGCGACAAGA
>UEXM01001929.1_pt1 | contig 15850 bp, 24 predicted proteins | sample 1796661 | NCBI WGS metagenome assembly UEXM01 (sample SAMEA4772469, study PRJEB27181) | metagenome | reverse complement strand
GTAAAGGTGAACTTAAGCTCAAAGCTGTCGCCTTTACGACATGTAACATCTACTCTTGAAGAGTTATCTAAGTTTATTTGTGTAGCCATATTACAAAGGTACTAATTTACTGGTTATCAAGAAGTTAGTTGGTCAATAAGGCTATCGCCTTCGTCTTGCAATTCCCCACGCTTCCCTTGGCGTTGAGAAATCATCTTAGACTGCTCAACAGCTTGTTTCTTAACGCGCTTGTCTTTAGCTTCTTCTTTGCTTGATTCTATTCCTTCACGAAACTGCATGTCTTGCTGCTTCATTCCCATTTGAACTTGAGTCTTAGCGCTCTCAATTTGACCTTTTAGCTGGTATTCCAATTGCAGTAATTGAGCTTTAGCTTGAGCGTCTGCTTGTATCTCTGCAATCTTGGCTTGGCTTTGCATTTGAATCTCCTGCATTTTGCCTTGACTTGATGCCTGTGCAGTCTGTTGATTCATCTGAGCCTGCATCTGAGAGTTTCTTTGCGCTATTTCTTGTTGCAACTTCATTCTTTTCTTGCGTCTTATAATAAGAAGTCTCTCTGCTTGGTCTACATCTTTAAGCTGTCTTACAGACATTGCGTCTTCTAAGTCAATCTCTTTTTGAGCAAGAGCCACTTGTATGTTCTGCTCTAAGTATGACTTTTCAGTTTCATCCATCTCTGTCTGAACTTTAACACCAAAGTTATACATAGGAAGGTCTCCAAAAGAAGCCAATACCTTCATATTAGTCTTACCTATAGCCTGCTCATAAGCTTTAAATATAACAGATTTAGGAGGCAGTATCTGTAAACATTTTACGATATCCTCACATACTTTAGTATATAAATACAAAGCTGAATTAGATATATCGTAGATAGCATTATTACCGGCAGCAATTGCCTGCTGACGTACACCAACCAACTGCTCTCCCTTTGGAGATGTTCCGTCCATTACTTCGTTAATACCTGTTGTATCACGTATAAGACGGAGATTATGATTATAAATACCGATAAGCTCATTAATATTCCTAATACTATTATCTAAAGACCTAACTGGGGGGTTCTGAAATCCACCTTCTGGATTCTTTGAGCGATAGTAGAATACACCTGTTTGTTCATAGATGTCTTGTATATCTAATGGTTGAAGCTCACCGCCTTTACCCAGCTGTACATTCTCTAGCCCTTCAATGTCTACAATTAATCCATCTGGCTTAGCCTTAGCAATAGCTTGTTGTAATTTCAGGTGAGAAAGTTGTAGCTGGTCAGCAAATCCTATTACCGAGCCCACAAGAGACTTAGGCATCATTCTGCGCAAGTTAGTTGCAACTACAGAATAAGATAATCTAGCTTTAGTTAAGTCGTGTACGTTTTTAGGTATGTTTCTTTTTTGCCCGTAATCATAAACATAACCGCATCCTACAACATAACTCCCTCCAAACACTGTTTGAATATTCATGTGCTGAGGCTTTCTGTCGTATACAGATTCTTTAGGCGGTGTGTAATTGAATCCCTTGTAGTAGAATCCGCTGTTACCAAACTTAGATTTTTTTTGCTCAAACACCATATCATCAGTAGACATGAATTCAAAATCCATAATCTCGACAATGAACTCATCGTATCCGTAAGTTGTACGGTCTAGAGTTTCATCGTAGTATTTATAGCTTAGTTTATCAGCTCGGTTTTGGTATTTATTTTTTACGCTTTGACCTATTTTTTCATATTGCTCTTCTGTAAGCTCATCACGAGCAATACGCTTAAGTTCTGAGATGCTGACTTTCTTAACGTGTCCTGCATAGATGAGGTCACTAAACGTAGGGTCTTCGGTGTAGCTATGGAAGAAGAATGCTGGGTCGATGTACTCTTCTTTGATTCCATAGTTTGGGTCGTTACTTCTTTTTATAACACCCATACCACAAGCTACTAAGTCATTGACTGCTCTGCGATAAACGCGCTGGTCAAAATCATTCCACTCTAAAGTCATATTAGTGCCAACTTGAGCAGCTATTTCAGCAGCTGTTTTAACATTAGCATCCATAAAAATCTCAGCCTCTTCTGCCGTTTCTGGTATAGAAGAAGTGTCAATTTTTGTGTCTATACCTAGGGTCTCTAGGTCTTGTATAACGTCTTTGTTTTTAACTTGGAACATCTTCTTGGCTCTCTCTTTGTCTTTTTGAGACTGAGATAGAGGGTCAATAGCTGTAAGGTTTGGATATGGTTTTCTAGAAAGTATATTGTTTACTACAATCTTAACAAACTTGGGGACGATAGGCACTGGAGACCAATCAAGGTTTAGCAACGTACCGTCACCGCTGTTTGGGTCAAGAGAGTTTAATATCTGTTTATAGATTGAGGTATCTTGCGTACCATTAGCGTAATCGCGGTTGGTCTCAAAGTCCTTCATGCGTCTTCGGAAGAGACTGCGCTCATCGTCAGAGTTTCCCCATTGTTTTTCAATAGCTTTAGCATACTTCAGACCGTAGGACTTATTAGTCTTAACTGCATATTCAGCAAATGGGTCTGGGAAATTGCCGTACTTCCCTTTATCGTTATCGTTTTCGTACATATAGCGTTTCGCAAATACTTCCTCGCAAATATACGAAAATAAAGACCTGAGTTTTAACGCCTTACTTCTTTGGTGTATCTACGGAAAAATTGTTTATCATCGAATTGCGCCTGCTTTTTATCCACCCTTGTTTTTTGCGCCCCTAATAAAGCGAGCCCGCTTGAAATTGTTAAATCATATTTTGTTCGATTATCTATCTTATACCCAATCCAATCATCTAAAGTTCTTTGGAAATACATCTTTCCCATTTCTCCTGTCTGAGTATTTATACCTACGTGTTCTTCTACGTAGGCTTCTATTGCGTGAGCATGAGCTTGTATGACATCAACTGAGTTAGAAGGTATACCTCGTGTCTTCGTGTTTGAGGCCGCGTTTGGAGACTTTAAATGGTCTGGCCTCCTCATTACATATTCTTGATAGCCTCTAGATTCAAAATGCCTTACTATTCCATACTTGTTGTTTTCTATCAATAATGGATAACCATAGAATACAGATGCCATCAAAACATCCTCGTAAAATATTTTAGCCAGAGGGGGTCTTGACGCATATTCAGCTACAAACATATTTGCAGGAGCTGCCATGTTAAACTTATTGTATAAATGACAAGCCCCCTTAGAGCCTCTGTTGTCTGTGGTAGAATCTAAATCATAGCTATCCACACCGCCTACACCTATATGCTCATTAGCAGGATACTTTGAGCCGTACTTTTCAGTTTGTTTGTTTCTATCTTCAGGCTTAGGCATCCAAGATACCATCCACCTGCCTTTTGGGTTCGGATTAAAAACAACTTCACTATCACTAATTCCGTCCTTCCAGCTAAAATTACCTTGAACTACAGGGTTTGGATACAGCTCGTCATTATGCTCTATTTGTTCATATATCTTTCCAATGTTAAAAGTAGAACCCTCTATACTATCTCTCATTGACTCGTCTATGGTAAAAGGGAACTGTCGTATAAATTCGTTTAGTTCTCTAGCATCATGCTTAAGAGCATCTCTTTCATTCTTTAAATAAGTCTTAGCGCCTATATCTACATAGTCCTCATCAATCGTTTTAACAGGTTTTTCTGGGTTTTCAATAACAGGGTTTCCATGCTCATCGAAGAATCCTTCAAGCGCTTCATAGGCGGGTATAAATAATCTATAAAGTCCAGTCTTTGTTCTTCCGTTTGCATTTCTATCTTCTGGGTCTGAATCTCTCCAGAGTTCTTTGTATTGTTTGCCACCTTTATCCATTGGATTTACTGTAGAACCCATAAGACACTTACCTATAATCTTACGCCCTACAATTAAACAAGTTCTTTCTATTCGCCATGCTTCACGAATATCAGTTGGTCTTTCCCACTTACCGCTCTCATCCATATACATCATATGAAGTTTCTCACCATCATAAGCATTGTTTGTGGTGTTCTTCCAGTTTATAATCGTATTAAGAGCCTCCCCCTTGTTGGAGGTTTTGTTGTTTTTAGTAATTCTCTTTGATGGCTCACGGAACGCAAGCTCCATGCGTGGATTGGTTGTACCATCCTGTATGGGCTTAAAGAAAAAAGGGTAGCTTCTGAACATAGGAACTACCTTTTTCATAAAGATATTCTCCTGTGCGTCCTTACCTGTTTTAGACTGTATACCTAACAGCTTATCCTTTACCTGAGTAGCTTCGTCTACAAGTATAGCCGCAGACATATTGGTATATCCAGAACGTCTGCACTTAGTGTACATCTGCCCAATACATCTCGAATCTGCTTCACAGGCAGCAAAATGAACAAATAGCTTTCTTTGAAAGTCTAAAAATGAAGCGTAGCCTATATCCATCTTGCTCCATTGTAACATCATGTAGTGTCTCCCTGTAATGTAGACAGGCTTACCGTTATTGTAAAACCAAAGGCCGTTGCGCCTACGCTCAAACTCCTTCTCGATGTATGGAGAAAATTTCTTTTTGAATTCTGATGGCATTTCGTACCACTCATCCATAGAACGAATCCTCTGCAATTCCTCTGGCACAGGAAGTCTTCTCCACATTTGCACAGCAGGCTTCCGTTCATATCCAAGGATTTCTTTTTTAGGGGGTATCTTGGGAAGCTGAATATCAATCCCGCCAATTTCGGTAACCTCGCCACCTGTATCGTTGGGACATATATTAATAACATAGTTATCATACCCTTCAATTTGTTTAAGTCCAGCCATTTCATTAAATTTGATTTATGAAACGTATTATATTAATAGCTTCGATTCTTTTATTGTCATCTTGTGCTACACAGAAAAACTCGTGTAAGTCCTTGAATAAATGCACCTACGAAGGCGAGCATTATCATATTATTAGACATTAGTAATCCCAGTAACAGAATATCTGATTACTTGGAGAACTTCTCTGCGAATCCCCCTGAGTAATCTTGCTCCCCTTCAATACCGCCTGTTTCTCGGAGTTCTTTGACCATTTGCTCAAGCCTTTGATATTCAATGAGTAGTTCTTTTGCATCAGTTGCTGTTTGTTTTATACTCTGTAATTCAGCTTTACGCTGAGACCCAGAAAGCTCTGTGTCCACAGGCTTTCTTACTTCATCAATCATATTGTTTATAGCTACCTCCATAGAGGACAACAATCTTACCGAAGCTTCTTCTGTACTAAACTTGCGCTTCCTTGACATATACTAGCTCTGTTGTTCTCATGCGATATACTTTGTCACCGCCTATGAGTTCCATTTCGTATTCTGAATTTTTCGTGTAACCCACCATATCACCAGACTTTGCTCCAATCCATTCTGAATCTGAGGGTAGGGCGAGTAGTACGCCTTCCAGTTCTGGTTCTTCTTTGAGGCTAAGAATGATGCCAGAATCACTTGCTTTCTCTTCCTGCTCAACAGGGGGTGCAACAAAACACCAATCCCCAAGCATAGTAATATCACCAGCTTCGTCTTCGATAGCGATAGCGTGGTTTGCATATCCTCCGATAGGGTCGTAATTAACCAAATACAAGTCATCTCCTATGTCATACATTTGCTCCATCACAACGTGGTGATGAAAGTACAGTGTGTTTCCTTCGTGATTCGCGAATTGAGAAGGAGCGGCAAATATTTTTGCTGAATTTACCCTGTGCTCGAATTCATTGAACTTGCTCACAAGTTGCAATGTTCCTCCATTGAATGAAACCTCATCATTAAACTTCTGAGGTATGTGTACTATAAAATGGTGTAGTGGTTTCATATCAATCGAATTTTAGGTCATACTCTAATATACAAGGCATGTCGTCAACAGCTTTCCATATCATTGTACCTTCCTCGTTCTCGATGTATATAAGGTATCTTTTTTTACCATAACGGTGCAGATACGCATCGTCTTCCGTGATGGCTACAACCCTACCACTGCCAGCTCTCATGCCAACGTAATAAGCCATAGCGTCCTTTGGGTCTCGCCCAATAACTATTTTTCTAATCATCTTAATTTAATTGTAAAGAGAATACGATTTAGTTTACACTACCGTCTCTATTTGATAAGTTAATCCAATAATCTATACTTGATGGGTCAGGAATATCTTCTTCTGCTTGCTCCATTCTGTAGGCTTCTACACAATATGAAAGTAAATCATCAAGTTCTTCTTCGTCTGCTACAGAGAAAGATGAAAGCAAGCTCATATTAGCTCTCTCGTCTCCTTCTTCATCTGTATGCCTTGTTTCTAAATCTAAAAAACCTATAGCTATTGATGCTAAAAACTCATCTTCAAGCTCAAACTTCTTGACGATATTGTTTATAGATACAATAAGCTCCTGTATTTCAAGTATGCAATCCTTTTGTCTTTCAGTCATTAGCTTAATTTAGTGACAACAAATGTGCTGGTCTGTAATAAAGAACCAGAACCAGATGAGTCTTTTTTAATTTTGTAGTAATATACGTCACCTTCTCTAGCTGCCGAAAACAATGAGTATGAAATTACTCTGTTACCTGCTGGCTCATTTGCTCTCGTAATGCTTTGCAACAATGTAGGAGTAGCACCTTCTGGGCGCTCACGGATTACATCAACTTGAATGTCTGCTTGAGCAGTTACGTCAAAAACAAGGTTTAAATCTATTTTTATAGGGCCTGCGGTAACAACGTTAACGAGCTTAGTACTGTGAAGGTCTAATACATTTGTTGCACCACTAATTTCTACAGACCTGATATCTGAAGCGTTATCTACAACAGCTGGGTCTGGAATAGCAAGCGTAGTTGTAAGAGTGATAGCACCGCTAGGTCGCACAGCAATCATAGGAGTTGCAACACCAGAAGAAGTAATTGTAACAGTGTCGCTTGATGCGGTAGTTGATATATCAATACCTGCCCCACCTACTAGCGTAAGTGTATCATCATTTGAATCTGCAACAACACTTGTCTGACCAGAAACCGCAATAGTTTTAAATCCGAAAGAGCTGTTAGCAATAGTGATAGTATCGGTAGCAGCGTTTGTTGTTACATCTATTCCATTACCACCTACCAATGTAAGGGTATCAGTAGACGAGTCTGCTACTACATTTGCTTGACCAGAGACTGATATTGTGTTAAATGAGTTTACAGCTCCAACAGAGAATGCGCTAGAGTCAAGCTCACGCTTCACCACATTGTTGCTTCCGTCTAAAAGCAGGGCTGTAAGCTCTGATGAGTTAGTTGCTGGTGCTGAGGTAAACGATAAAGTTCCGTTCACTTCTACAGTATTTGTAGATAGCTTAAGAGCCGAATCTGTGCCTGCTCCATCCTCTACTACTTTGAGTGAGGAAGTTACACCGTTTGAATCTAATTTTAATAGGGACGTATAGGTGTCCTTTACTTTATTTCCTGAAAGAGTTGCCATTTGAGTATCTTTGTATTATGCAAATTTAATAAAAATGGCAAAGCGCTCAAGAAAAGGTATGTTTAGAGATTTTAAAATCCGAAAACAGGAAACCCTTAATAAAAGCTATCTTAAATACCTACGTCTAGCTCAGAGAGACATAGTTGCAAGCTATGATGTGTCCGAAAGCGAACTAAACTTCTTAATATTTGCTTACGACTATGAATTTTTTACAATAGACCACATTTCTTCTGCATATTTCTACCATAAACTCAAATTTGGGCAAAGAATACTGTATCCCTTGTCAAAAAGAGACTATATATACAAGTATTACGATAAGCTATCCCCAAATTCTTACGAAGAAGCGGTATTTGATGAAAGTAAGATGAGGTATAGAGTCAGATATGCCTTAACCCAGAAAGCCAGACTGCTTGTACAGAGGTTTTACAGGAAAGTAGAAGGCCTTGAGCAGATTAATGTGCCGTCTTAACCTTAAATGGCATTTTCAGAGCTGCTCCTTTGTGCGGAACGAACTTACCCTTATGAGGCATGAGATAATATCGGCCACCTTCTGACATCCAGTGATATCCAGAAGGGGCCTCTACCATTACTTTTTTCTTTGAGGCTTTCACTTCTTTCCTTTTTTCTTAGCGTTAGCTTTAGCCATCATAATAAAGTCAGCCTTAGTAATCTTGCCGTCTTTGTTAAAGTCTAAGCCCTTTTTCTTACCAAGCTTACCGCCTTTCTTATAGGTAGGCATCACCCCACCTCTCTTGCGCATGCCGTCATCTTCGAAAGGTGCTGGAGACATAAGATATACGTTCTTGTTCTCTTTAGCAACCTTCTCTAGCTTCTTACGCATTGCTGCTGTAAGAGGGAAACCGTCCTGCGTCTTACCTGTTTCTAATGCTTTTGCAGCATTGTTTCCTTTGTTAGCCTTTTCTTCAAAAGACTTGTAAGTATTATTTTTCTTTGCGTACATTATTTTTTAGCTCTATTTCGTTTTGCCTTTATAAACCTTCCTTCACCATGGTCGTAGTCCATTCCGTCTCCATTTCCATAGCGACCAGACTTGCGTCTCATCCTATTTAAAAACGCACGGTACTTCTTTCTAGCTTTTGTAGAATGATACTTTGTATCGTACTTCTTCTTTTTATCTCTAGCCTTCTTATTCTTGGCGTAGTATTTAGCCGTCTTACCCATACGGTACGTATCTTGTTTTTCCATCCACACGTACCGCTTTCAGTACTTGGTGACGGTTTCTACTATCCTTCTTATGGGATATATGTACCCAGTCTGGATTCTCATCAGTCCCAAATTCCCAGATAAGTTGGTCAAAGTCTAGTCTATCTAAAGCATAGTGGAATATATCTGCGTTGGTAATCACACCGTATACATCTGCATCTAGGTCAAGCGCCTCACCTTTACTATGCTGAGAGGTTTTACTCCCCCCAATAGCTTCGTTAAGAGCTTCGCTCCTGTAACCAGAGCTTATGAAGATGGGACACATAAATTCCTCACGTATAGGTTGAAAGATGTTCTCTGCAACCGCCTTAAGGTTTTCAAGATGTTCTATTGTCGGCTCATTGGCAATTCCTCGCCTCTTCGCAGTAGCAGACTTCGTCACTTCCGCAAGCGAAAGGTTCTTGGATAGATGCATAGTTGTAATCGCTTAAGTAATAGTGTGTTACAAAGGCAAAGATAATGAATAAAACTAGAATTATGAACGCCACCATTTTCCTACCACCATCAAGCAACCCGCTAAAATGGATACTAGTAATATTATATCCTTGAATTTATCCCAGAAGGTTTTCTTCTCAACGTATACTATCTTTTCGTAAGGAACCTCAATAGTCCGAACTATTGTATCCGAGTCGCATTTCGCGTCTATAATAAGAGTGTCGTTCACCTTTACTACTTTGACTTTTAATCTGTTCTTCGTTATTACTATAGTATCGTGTTGCTTCAAAGTCACAGTATCCTTCAAAACCACAGGCGGGACTACAAGCGTGTCCTGTACAACCAACGTATCCTTTTTCAGAATCATTGGGTCTTTCTGTACCGCTTTTTTCAAGTGCCATTGAGCGCTGCAACTCGTTAATGACAGAACTAGAATTAACTTTACCAGCCATTTCATTACCCCTCTTTCTTAGTGGCAAATTTTTCTAGTCCCGCAATACCAAAACTGCCTAGAGTTACTATCACAAAAGAATTGTAAGTGAACTCATTGATAGGTAAATCATTACCCCAAAACCCACTTAAGACATCGGCAATCATAACCAATACCATTACAGCAAATGATAAGAAACCGATTATAGTCTTCTCATTCCAATCATTTGTGTCCTTAAAAATCTGCATAAACTTTTTCATAGTGCTTTATATATTATATGTACAAAGGTACGTTTTGTTTCATTATGAGTTGACTTAAAGTAAAGCTTTAACACTTGACAATGTCCCAAAAAAGTTGTAACTTCGCTAAGTCGAAAGACCACAGAGGACTTCAACAGAAGGACTCCATCTAACACTTCTATTCTGAAGATAACGGTGGTCGCATAGAACGACCCACCGCTCACTTACAATCCTTACGCATTGACATCAAAGGCGCATAGTATCCTATTCCGCAGAAGCGGTCGTTTTTCTGGGTTACAGAGTCCGATTAGTCCACTTATTCCATCGGACTGGACTGTCAGAATAGAAAACATTTCTGAGTAATACATTTTGTGGGGATTATATAGTATAAAAAACAATTGAGTATTCTACCCAAAGTCGATTCTATACCCCAACCCCCTCGGCACACAGCAAAGCTGTGTGGACTTTTTGGCTTTTCTGCTAGTCGGACTAGCTATTGCTAGTCAGCGCGCGTTCTAGGGACTAGTATATCAATAACTGGTATAGTTCTCAATAAAGAGATTAATAACCTTAGTAGGGTAAACACTAGCCACATGTCTGCATCATGCGCCTGCATCACGAGGAAATCGTCAACCAATATAGTATTACTACGTAATACTTATTGTCAAATCCTATTTTTTTGTTCGGAAATTTGGTGCTATGTTAGTTGCCGATGGTTCAAACGAATTGAGCCACAAGTAATCTTCTTAAACTTATACTATGAAGACTTATTCTTATTCTGACAAAGTAATCTATTTCACTAACAAAGCTAAGGACTCTAAGAGTTCTAAACAAGCTTGGTACTTCTACGGCAAGGTTAAGAACCTTGTTAAGTGGTATGAACTTAGTGAAGAAGAAATGGCTGGACATCTAGCTTACTTACCTAAGTTAGCTAAAGCTATTGAGAACAAGTATGGTTCTACTAAGACAGAAGCTAAAGCTTCTACCCCTGTTACTAAAGTAACAGCCTCTGCTCCTAAGTTGGCTACGCCAACTGAACCTGCTGTTTCTAAGAATGGTAGAACTAACAATGCTCTTAGAGTTAAAGCGGTTATCTCTAACCTAGAGGCTTCTATCGAAATCCTTAGAGCTATCAAGTAAGCTATTGCTTATCTAACTGAGCTGAGCCTCAGCCCTTCGGGGCTGGGGCTTTTTGTCGTTGTAATCAGTCCATTAGGGCTATAAACTAAATGCTATGTTAAAGCTAATGATTGTATGCTTGTTAGGGTTAGTGAATTTGTGTTTGCTAACTATTGTTAAACCATTAAATGATGAGAAGTAATATGAAGTATCTAAAGATGATTGAGTTCTTAGCTGGGGAGTTAGCTAGAACTGAGGAGATGCTTAAGAGTCAAAGCGGTGCAAATGCTAAGCTATCTAACACTATGATAGAGTTAGACCATTGGAAAGAAGAGGCTTTAGAGTATCGTAATGAAAGAGAGCCAGAGTGGTGGGCTCAAGAGAAAGAGCTGAAGGCTGAGCTGAAAGAAACTAAAGAGATTAACTCGAAGATTAATGATAAGCTAGCTGAGACTAGGGCTGACTATCTATCTGAGTCAGACCTTGTTACAGAGTTGGAAGAAAAGATTAAGAGTCTTAATGATAAGTACTCTAAGCTTTGGGCTACTGACTTTGCTTATCATCATCTAAAGAAAGTATATGATGAAGACAAATCATACTATGAAGGTAAGATAGCTAAGCTACAGGTAGAAATTAATCACTTTAAAAACAATAAGTAATATGAGTAAGAAGATTGAAAGCAATGGCTTCATTGCTAACTGGAACAAGATTATTAATTCTCAGTGTCGGGATGATGCTGAGAAAGATAACAAGGCTAAGGCTAAGACAATAGCTGATGACTATCGTAAGTACAATACCAATGCGGTAACTAAACCTGCTAAGATAGACGAAGAGCTAAAGGCTGAGGTCAAGAAGGATTTAGATAAACTATTTGATAACCTATTAAACTGGTAAGATTATGAGACCTATACAGTACCTATAAGTAAATTTTTGATAACCTATTAAACTGGTAAGATTATGAATCACAAAAGAACCGAAGTAGCTGAGTGGTACTTAGCAAATGTTTTCCCTTATGTATCTGATAAAGATGCTGAGATTGAGTGGCTAGTATCCCACTTAAAAGATAATGCCTTCGAAGTTATTGAAGGTATGTATGATGAACAAATGAGTAACCTTGAAGCTGATGGCTTCTTTAAATAAATAGATTATGGGATTGGATATGTATCTAACTAAGCGTACTTATGTACAGAACTGGGACTATATGAAAGAGTCTAAGAAAAACTATGTAAGTATTAAGGGTGCTGATGAAGGGCACATTAAGAGTGAGAGAGTTCAGTATATAACTGAACAGCTATGTTACTGGCGTAAGGCTAATCAGATTCACAATTGGTTTGTAAATAATATACAAAACGGTGTGGATGATTGCGAGGAGTATATAGTTAGCTTACCAGAAATTAAGCAGTTAATGGATGTATGCTATGAGGTTATGACTGATAACTCAAAGGCTAAAGAGTTACTGCCTACAACTGAAGGCTTCTTCTTTGGTGGTGGTGGGTATGATGAGTTCTATTATACTCAAGTAACTAATACTTATAAGATACTTAAGGAACTAGTAGAAGAACTAGAGTCTTATAAGACACCATTGAATGATTCTGCATGGATTGAATACCGAGCAAGCTGGTAGCAACTGAATATACATTGAGGTAAATTATAGTTTGTACGTAGTACAAACATAATTTACTTCAATGTAAAAAGGGGACGAAGTTTGCCGTACCTTGAATGGAGTCGGTCGACACCCCCCTTCCACACAAAATAATATAATTAAATAGATAGATTATGAATGATTACAGATTCTCAGAAGAGTATTTAGACCGCTTCGGTCTTAACAAGGCAGACCTTTATCTAATAGATATAGCATTGCAAACATATACTAAGCAAGCTAATAAAGAAATAGATGAGGCTGAAGCTAAAGGGAACAGAAGTATATTCGGTAAGAGTTTCTTTGAACAAAGAAGAGAGGACATCTTAATGAAGTTAGAGATGTGGCTCAAGCCAGAATTAGTATACGAAGAAGAATAATAATAATTTTAAGTACAGCCTCACCAAAGCGGTGGGGCTTTTTATTAACCTGTAAATTAAATTATATGAACAAGCAGGAAAAAGTGTTTCAAGTATTGGAACAAACAGGATTGAATTGGACTGTTAACAAGAAAGAACTTGTATCAGTTGATGGATTAACTACTGACTCATTCGGTATCTTCCGTAATGATAACAACCAATGGTTAGGTACAACAGGTAAGAGATACGAGCCGTATCAGAACCATCAGTTAGTATCTAATATGGTAGAGATTACTGATGAGGTAGGCTTAGATGTTAGTCGAGGCGGTCAGTTAAATAGCGGTAGTAAGGTATTCTTACAAGCTGAGTTACCTCAAGATGTGGTAGGTAATAGTGGTATCAAGCGTTGGTTAACTACTACTAACAGCCACGATGGTACTAGTGCTATTACATTAGGGTATTCTAATATGGTGATTGCTTGTAGTAATTCATTCCACGCTGCTAGTAAAGGGTCTAATAGATTCAGACATACTATCAATGCCGATTCTAACATACAAGAGAATGTTAAGCAGATACAACTAACCTTAGCTAATGAGATGAAGTTGATTGAGACATTCAAGGCTATGCAGTCTACTGACATCAGAGATGAGGCGGTAGATAAGACTGTTAGGGCTTTGTTTAGTATTGGATTAGATACTATGCAAGACGACATCAGTACTCGTAAGCGTAATCAAGTAGAGACCTTTAGTGATAACTTAGTTACTGAGATTAATACTCACGGCAAGACTATGTGGTCGCTGTTCAATGCAGTAACTAGGTATACTAATCACGAGGCTTCACCTAATGATGATGATGCTAAGAACAACTACCTAATGAATGGTGGTGGGTTCAAGCTAAACAACATTGGTTACAATGAGATTATGAAGTTCGTTGATGCTAACACAGAAGGTATCTTAGTATAATTAATAACTTAAATATTTATCAACCCTGCCCTGCCTCTATGAGGTGGGGCTTTTTAATTCAATTATTATGAAAACTAAAACAAACATTATGGACAAGTTCAAGCAAGTAATCATCAAGTGGTTAGGATTAGACTATGTAGTTAACAAGCTAGATAGTGTATCAGAAGATTTATATAATAAAGATTGGGGTGCTCATATTAACTACAGAGACATAGAAAGAGAGCTTGACTATGGTAGGTTTGACATTAGTTCTAGCGATGTAGCTAATGAGTTTGATGCTGAAGATATTGCTAGTGAGTTAAGCTACTACTCTATTGCTTGTGAGTTAGATACCTATGACATTGCATCTAACGTAGATGCTAGTGATATAGCTTATGCTATTGACAAAGAAGAGTTAGCTTCATCTGTTGATTGGGATGACTTAATAGCTGAGTCTCTAAACAAATACTTCGAAGGTGAGAAGATGAATGAGTTTGCTCATATAGTAGCTGAGAAGATAGCTGACCGAGATGGTATGGTTGAGTTAGTCGGTGAAGAAGTATCTAATCAAGGGGTAACTATGGATGAGGTCAAGGCTATGGTGTTAGACTTTGTTGGTGACCCTATTGAACACAGAATCCGTGAGGCTATACTAAACACAGAGGTAATGGTTAGTGCTAAACTAAATACTAAATAAGTTATGAACAAAGAACAAATTATCAAATGGTATTCCGATTGGGCGGTTAACCTTAGCAATGACCCTTACGGAGAAATTGAATGGCTTGTAAGTAAGCTAGATGAAGAATCATTCAAAGACATTATAGATGTCTATGAACAGCAAAAATCACTTGAACCAAACGAAGAGGGCAATACCCCGCTACCTTTTTAAATTCTCAATGACTTAGAAAATTTAATAGATGCCTATGAAAATAGTTTGGTTGAAGGATGACAACATCTTTGTTGTATCTAAATCTAAAACAACTAACAAGAAGATTAGTGATGGGTCTGCCTTAGTACAGACCTACACATTCAGTAGAGAACAATGGGTACTAGCTACTACTAGCAGTGGGTTTGGTATGAAAAAGTTCTTTGCTTTAGATGCTAGTAATTGTATGGACTGCCCTTACTCTGGTAATCAAGGTGAGGGTGGCTGTTACACCCATAAGTTTAATCAGTATGTTGGCTTCCTTAGTATGCTTAGAAGCATAAGGTCTGACCAATTGACACCGCTAGACAAGGCGAAGTTCACTATCATCAGTGATATGTGCGCTGACTCTTATGTTAGGTTCGGGACTTATGGAGAGCCAAGTCTATTAGACTTTCAATTAGTAAATAAGATGGTTAAGACTGCTAAGTCTTGGACAGGTTATACTCATCAATGGAATAAAGAGTGGGCTAATAAGTATAGTGAATACTTCATGGCTAGTACTCATAACAAGGAGGAAACCTACAAGGCTAAACAGAAGAACTACCGCTCATTCATTGCTACTAAAACAGGTAATGAGGAAGCGGTTACTTGTCCAGCTAGTGCTGAGGCAGGATTCAAATCAAACTGCGCAAGCTGTGGCTTGTGTAGTGGTACGTTAGGTAAAGGAAAGAAGGATATTAAAATCTTAGAACATTAATTATGAATATTTACGAGCAACTAGAAGAAGAGGTTAAGATTATTAACCAGCAAGAGATTTTAGACAGAAAGATTTATGTTGAAGGACTAAAGTCTAAAGAAAAAAGAATGTTAGAAGAGTTCGATGATATGGGCTTGGAATACAAGAAGGGTGAAAGATACCTACTAGAAGAAAGGATTAATGGTAGAATCAAGTTAGAGTACCAAGTAAAGCTTCATCCTCAGAAATTTACTAGAGATAAATTTGGTAAGATGAATGGTGAGAAGGAAGAGTTTTACTTTACTAGAAATGTAATAGCATCAAAAGATGGTTACTATATAAGTGATTCTGACGGATATATTGGGCATTATGATAAGCCCAAGCAATTCGATGTGTTCATTGAAAGTTTAAAGGATGTTATAAGACGTGTAATAAAAGGTAAAATCATAAAACATTAATATGAAAAAACCATTCAAAGAGGGAGATA
>UEXM01001928.1_pt1 | contig 15865 bp, 7 predicted proteins | sample 1796661 | NCBI WGS metagenome assembly UEXM01 (sample SAMEA4772469, study PRJEB27181) | metagenome | reverse complement strand
AGGAGAAGGTAAAACTGTTAAAATGGCAGACACGGGTGCTAAAACAGGCACTGAACTTCAACCTAAAATAAAAATGGACAAGAAAACATTTTTAAAAGAATTAGGTATTGTAGAAAAACTAGATGGCACTATAGATATATCTGGTATGAATGTAAAAGTAGACAGAGGTATAACAACTTCAGTTTTACCAGCATTAATAAACCAAACAGGTAAAGCTATAACAAACCAAATAGTAAGAGCTGAAATAAAAAGAGCTGGAAACGAAGGTTGGCAAACTTTAGTAAACGAAATAGGTTCTGGTAAATCAGATGCTTTACAAAGCAGAACTTTAGAGGTTCAATCTTTTGCAGATCAAGCTAGATTTTACAAAGGAGTTCAAACGCCAGCTTTTGCAACTTTGTTAAAACAAAATTTAGAAGATTTTAAAACACAAGAGCAAGCTGTTACAAAAACTTTACAACAATATTTTAATGATTACAAGCGTAAAAACTTTGACCCTAAATCTTTAAACAATTTTGATATTACAAACGCTGATTTAAAAAGTATAGGAAAACAAATAAGTAAGAGCTTTGAATATACAAAAAAAGTAGGTAAAAAGAAAGTTACAACAAAAATTATTGACGCAACGCCACAGCGTATAGCCTCAAAAGCTAAGCAAGCTATGGAGTTTCAAAATAGTTTAGAAGGTATTAACGAAAAAGCAGGTATAGAAAATTCTTTTAGATTAAGCACGGAAGCGGATGTAATTAGCGCTTTAGACGTAACAAGTGTTGTTGCTAAAAAAATTATTGAAGTTTATGGTAAGGAAGCTTATGATATTTTTCTTGCTAGAGGTGAAAGCGGTGGTAGTGGGGTTGGTAAAGCTGGTAGCTGGGGTGATTTGTTAGTTCAAAACTTAAAAGATGGACATAGGTTTGCGCTTCACGAAGGTATGAAACAAGCGGTAGAGTTTCATGCTTCGTTTAAAAGTTCTAAAGTTTATGATGGCCCTTTAAGTAAAGACATTTCACGTGGAGGTAAAAAAGATGCTCAGTTCAACGAGTTAATAGATTCTAAAACTGGAGAGTGGAATACTAAAGCTTTAGAAAAATCATATGAAAGTGGCGAATATACTAAAAAAGTTTTAAAAACAGCTATAGAAGCATTAAGAGAAGCTTATACTAGAAAAGAAAACCCAATTTCACATACACAGGTTAGACAGTGGGTAGAAATACACTCTGGTAGTATGCCTGGTTTGATAAAGCTATCTGCTTCATTTGCTATTGTTCCAAACATGTCAGCTAAAGCTATGAAAAAAGCTTATGGTGATAAAGCTTCTGATTATGTGTTAGAGCACACTACTCCTGCACAATATATAAAATCTAGAATATATGATTATATTATAAACGGAAAAAGCAAAAAAGAAGCAATGGACTTAAGCTTAAGAGATTATCACACAACTCTTATACCGGAAAAACTAGACGCAATGGTAAATAAAACTTTACAACAAGATTTACCAAGTTGGCATTTACCTGGTATGGACCCTGTTAAAGGTAGATACTACGAGGCTAACCATCCTTCTGATTTTTCTATAGGTTTAAGAGCTTTTGCTGGTCAAAACAAAGGCACTATTTATGATCATCACAAAAACCTAAGCATGTCTCAAAGACAAAAAGAAGGTAGAGAACTGCAAAGGATAAACAATCAATTATTTCCACAAGGTTTAAAAAAAGGACTAGGCGCTTTAAACTCTAAAAATTTAAAACACCTAGAAAACGTTGATGCAGCATTACAAAAAGGTAGGTTAAAAAACAAAAAAAGAAGAGGTATGTCTACTTTTGATTTTGATGAAACCGCTGGTATTAGTGATAATTTCGTTATAGCTACAAAAAAAGGTAAAACTAAAAAAATAGCTTCTAATGAATGGCCTCTTGTTGGTGATAAAATGGTAAAAGAAGGTTGGAAAATGGATTTTTCAGACTTTAATAAAGTAACAAATGGTAGACCAGGACCACTAATGCAAAAGCTAAAAAATCAAATTAAAAAGTTTGGTAATGAAAATGTATTTATATTAACTGCAAGAGCACCTGAAAGTCAAAAAGCTATATACGAATATTTAAAAAGCGAAGGAGCTGAGCTGCCTTTAAAAAATATAACAGGTTTAGGTAACAGTACTGGTGAAGCAAAAGCATTATGGATGCTTGAAAAGTTTGCAGAAGGGTACAATGATATGTATTTTGTTGATGACGCTATGTCTAACGTTAAGGCAGTTAAAGATGTTCTTAGTCAATTAGATATTAAATCTAAAGTTCAATTAGCTTTACAAGCTAGAGATTTAAGTTTAGATTTCAACAAAATAATAGAGCAATCAATGGGTGTTGAGGCCGTAAAAACGTTTAGCCAAGCTAAAGGTCAAATGTTAGGAGGTAAAAAACGTAGTTTTTTTGGAACACCAGGCTCTGAAGATTTTTCTGGTTTAGTCACTTATTCTTTTGCTGGTAAAGGAAAACAAGGAGAAGCACATAAAAAGTTTTTTGAAAAAGCTTTACACGATCCTTACAACAAGGCTTGGATGTCTATACATAGAAAAAAGCAAACAATATCTAATGATTACAAAGCTTTACGAAAAAAACACGGTGAAGTGCAGCGTATTTTAAAAAATAAAATAGACGGTGTTTACACTATTGACCAAGCTGTTAGAGTTCATTTGTTTGATAAAGCTGGCTACGAAGTACCTGGTCTTTCTAAAAAAGACTTTAAAAAATTAACTGATGTCGTAAGAAAAGACGCTGATCTTTTAGCTTATGCTGAAGGTTTGAGTAAAATAGCAAAAATAAAAGAAGGTTGGATAAAACCTAAAGAATACTGGTTAGCTGAAAACATAACTTCAGATTTAAACAACGTTGTAGACAGGGTTTATAGAAAAGAAGCTATGTCTGAGTTTATACAAAACAGAGAGGCTATATTTGGTAAGTGGTCAAACGGAAAGCTTATCGGTGAAAACATGAACAAAATAGAAGCTTTGTTTGGTAGTAAGCATAGAGAGGCTTTAGATAATATGCTTTGGCGTATGGAAAACTTTACTAACAGAGCACATGGTACTGATGCTAACACGGCTAAATGGATGAATTGGGTTAACAACGCTTCTTCAACTATAATGTTTTTCAATCAAAAATCTGCAATGCTTCAGACTATATCTAACGTTAATTATATTAACGGTAAAGAAAACAACCCAATTGCAGCAGCAAGAGCTTTTGCTAACCCAAAACAATATTGGAGCGATTTTATGACAATTATGAACTCAGACATGTTGCTTCAAAGAAGAGCTGGTTTAAAAATAAATGTTGAAGCAGCTGAAATAATAGAAAGAGTTGCTGGTGGTAAAAACACAATGGGTAGAATGATGTCTGTTTTGTTAGAAAAAGGTTTTATACCTACTAAATATGCTGATAGTTTTGCAATATCTTTAGGTGGTGCTACATACTATAGAAATAGAGCTAAAATGTATCAAGAACAAGGTTTGTCTTTGAAGAAGGCTGAAGCAAAGGCTTTTGAAGATTTTTCTATGTTAACTGAAAAAACACAACAGTCTTCTAGACCTGATCTTGTATCACAACAACAAGCTTCTGCATTAGGTAGACCTATACTTTCTTTTGCAAATACACCTATGCAAATGTTTAGAAGACACAAAAGAAGACTACAAGATATTAAAAATAAAAGAGGTAATTTTTTAGAAAATGTTTTAAGCTCTGTTTACTACGGTTTTGTTCAAACAATGATATTTTCATATTTATCAAATGCTATGTTTGCTGTTGATGAAGAAACTGTTGATGAAGAAAAACAAAAGTTTAATGACACTAAAAAAACTAGATACACTCAGACAATAGTAGATTCTTACTTAAGAGGTATGGGTACGGGTGGCGCTGGCGTAAGTGCTATTAAAAACGCTTTAATAACTGCATCCCAAGAGTCTGAAAAACCAAACCCAAAATATTACAAAAGCGTTATAGATTTATTAAACGTTTCTCCTCCTATTGGTTCAAAAGCTAGAAAACTAGTTAGTGCTGGTAATACTTATTCTTATAACAAAAGAGCAATAGCAAGATCTCCTTATTTAGCCCTAAGCAATCCAGCGGTGCATGCTAATTCTCAAATAATATCTGCCTTAACAAACTTTCCTGCTGACAGAGTTGTAGAGAAAGCGATAAACATAAATGATGCTAGTAATTCTGATTATGAAAATTGGCAAAGAATAGCTATGGGACTTGGTATAAACAAATGGTCTTTAGGTTTGAGAGATGAATACAGAGATTATTTAAATAGAAAACCTAAAAAAACAAAATCATCAGGCCCTAAACTACCTAGTGCACCTAAACAACCTAAACTACCTAATTAAAATGAAAAAACTAATAATAATAATGTGTATAGCATTAGCGGCTTGCGCTACGCCAAAAGAGTGTTGTTCGCAGAACTTTAAAAAGTATTTTAAATTTGCTACGTTTTACGCTGCTGCTAATGGTGGTAACTCTATATCAGACGTAGATGTGTTTTCTGTTACTAATGGTTTAGAAACTGTTACAGTACAAACACCATACGATTACAATTTGGCTTTAGGTATACGTAAAATAGCTAGGTTTGGTTATGAGAACAGGGCTAGCACATTTTACGATGGTACAGAAGAGTCATGGTCAGACGGTGCTAATGTAGGTAAAGTACGTGGCTTAGAATTTTTATTTGAAGTAGATTACAAACGACAGCAAGGTAATGAATATTTAGACCAGCATCACTTTATAAGATATGTGGGCGACGATGGTTGTGGCAAGCGTTTTTGTATGAATCATTTTATACTTAAAGGTGAATACTTGGAAGATGGTTTTGCTGATATTAAATATCTTGAAACGTCAGAAAGATATAGATATAAAGTTAATGACAAATTGTCCTTTAATGCTGGACTCGCACAAAGGCTATCCGAACCTTATGGATATGATCCTTTGGAAGAGTGGATGCTCAGCAATGGCAATATACATTACACTTACCTAGCACTACAAGAAGGCTATAACGTCAATGTAGCTGCTAGTGAGTATTTTTCTCCTGGTGGAGAACTCGTTGCTACAAGCAAGGAGGTTTGGGAAGAAGTTGTAATACCAACTATGTTGGCTGATTATACACAGAGAAAACGTAATGAGTTAGATCAAATAATACAACACTCTGTTGTTGTTGGTTTTGATTACTACCATTACACTAAATCATTTTGGTCACATGCTTGGGCAAACTTAATGCCGTATCATTATGATGACGGTAACGATTACTCTTATCACAAATACGAGGGTAATCAATGGTTAGATTACAACGGTGGTTTAATACTTGGTTATAAGTTAAATAAGTCTTTAGGCACTTTTGTTGAGGGTAAATATAATAAGTATTGGAATCGTGAGTGGTATGACTTTAAATTTGGAGTAAATTACGTAATCTTCTAACTATAACAAATCTACAAAAATGGCAAAAGAATTAAACGAAGACACTGGCTTTAATATAAGCATAAAAACACTAATAGCAGTTGGCTTTGCGCTGTCTGGAATTATAGGTATGTGGTTTGCTTTACAGGCTGATATTGCTGAAGCTAAAGAGTTACCAAAACCAGATGTTACACGTATGGAGTTTAACATGAAAGATGTTAACGTTAGAAATACTATTATGGAAACTAGAGATGACGTTAAAAAGCTAGAAGAGCGTATGATTAGAATAGAAGACAAGATAGACGACTTAAGATAAATTAAATGAAAAAACTAGATACAAGTTGGAAAATTTTTAGCGCTTATGTGCTAATGATTTGTTTAATGCTGCTTACAAACTTATTGTCAGCGCAAGTTGTAGTAACACAATTTAATGCAGAGTGGAACTCTACCAATGATGTTGAGTGGTTTAAGAAGTTAAGCGACTGTGAGCTTGCGAAGGTTGATATAGTTAAAGAACCGAAATTACAAGATAAACATAAAATAGTTATAGTACCTACTATAATTATATTTAAAGATGGTGAAGAAATAAAAAGATACCAAGCAGATCTTAGTTTTAAAATGCTTGCAACAAAGAAAGAGATACAACAATTTATTAACGAACAAATAATGAGCGACTTTTAATATGAAAGCAAAACTGTGCCTATTGATAAAAAAACTAACCTTTGGTAAAGTATGCCTAGGTATGTGTACAAAATAGTATTAATACTTATATTATCGTCTTGCGCTAAAGAAACTGATGATCTTGGTTTTAGAACATATGTGATACCCGAAGGTTCACATAGTTCTGGTAGTTATTTTAACCACCCTACAAACTCAAGAATAAACTTTGACTTTATGTTAGACGAATCTGCTATTTATACTAGTGAAATACCAGAGAACCAGCATGATGTAAATAAGATATATGGTTTTAGCGACTTTGGTGTTAGACATCAGAAATACTCTATAAGATTAGGTTGGAGATATTTAAACAATGAGTTAGAACTTTGCTGGTTAAGACATGAAGAAGGTAGACATACAGCCGCTACTATAAGAACTATAGAGCCAGACGTGTCTTACAATGCTACAATAGATATTAAAACATTTTACTATGTTATAACTATAGATGGAGACACAACTTTAGTTAGAAGAAGACCAGAGGGAAACTGGGGTTTAATTAAAAGATATTATTTATACCCTTATTTTGGTGGCAATGAATATGCGCCACACGACATTACAATTAAGATAAAAGAATGAAAAAAATACTATTAATTTTATTACTACCTATTATAACACTTGCACAGAAAGAGTGTGTAATACATGTAAATACAGATCAATACCCTACTGAAACATATTGGACTTTGTTTGCTGATAGTTTAAACGGTGACACTATTGCTATGGTGCCAGCTGGTTATTATACATCGCCTAACACTAGTTATACTGATACTTGTTATATAAACGATAGTATAGCTGATATTACATTTTTAATGAGAGATACTTATGGTGATGGAATGAACGGTAGTTATTACGTTACTATTTGTGGTGATACAATAGTTAACTATCCTAACCCTAACTTTCAGTCAGGTATATACTCCAACAGGCAAGTACCAAGCTGTTTACCACCACCTCCACCACCCCCACCAGGCCCATGTGTACCAACATTAGTTAATATAAATTTAGACCAATACCCTGAAGAAACTAGCTGGACAATAACTGATAGTTTAGGTAACATAGTGTTTTCAGGTGGACCTTATAATAATGTACCAGATTACGAGCCACAGTTTCAATTTGCTTGTTTACCTCCTGGAGAGTTAACTTTTACTATATACGATTTATATGGTGATGGATTAGAAGGTACATTATGGGGAGGACAAGATGGTTCGTATTACGTAATGCAATGCGGCGATACTGTAGTTTATGGGATTGATCCTAGCTTCGGGCAAGACTCCGCTCACGTATTTATCTCTGATACCTGTGTACCACCTCCCCCAGTATATGGCTGTATGGACGATGATTATGTCGAGTATAATCCTTTAGCCACTGTAAATGATAGTAGCTGCGCTACTTTAAAAATATATGGTTGTACAGATAGCACAATGTACAACTACAATCCTTCAGCAAACACAATGGACGATATTGATCAGTGTACTTACGATCTAATATTGCACGACTTAGTTGGCAATGGTTGGATAGCTACAAGATTAGAGATATGGCAAGATGCAGATACATCTATATTCTACATGAACAACTCTAGTTTCAACCAAGCTTTTACAATAGACTTGTTTGCTCCTTCACCTGTATATGCAAAACTATTTGTTAGTCAACAAGCACAAGCAACAGCTATTGAGTGTGGTTTTACATTAATAGGACCAGATGAAGATACTATAATAAGTATACAACCACCATTTATAATACCATTTTTTATGTACGAAGCAAATACATATTGTGGTAATACTTGTGAAGAGGTTGTATATGGTTGTTTAGATAGTTTAGCGTTTAACTATGTTGACACAGCTAACACTGCTGATGACTGTTACTATTATCCTGGTTGTATATCTCCAGCATACTTAGAGTACCATGTTGACACTACTAACGCTTACTACACAGATATAAATATACAAGACAGTTGTGAAACACTGGCTATGTTTGGCTGTATGGACTCAACAGCTTATAACTATGATAGTACTGCTAACGTAGACAACGGTGGCTGTATTCCTTATGTATACGGTTGCATGGACGTTACTATGTATAATTATGATCCGTTTGCTACAGCTATGGACACTTGCATACCATTTGTATATGGTTGTACTGACCCTACTATGTTTAACTACGATCAACTAGCAAACACAGACAATGGTAGTTGTATACCTTTTGTTTACGGCTGCACAGATACCACTGCTTTTAATTACAACCCAATAGCTAATGCTGATAACAATTCTTGCGTTCCTTTTATATATGGCTGTACGGATCCTAGCGCTCTTAATTATTCCCCACAAGCTAACACGGAGGATTTTAGTTGTGTTGCTTATATTTATGGGTGTATGGATAGTTTGGCTCTTAATTACGATCCATTGGCTAACACGGATAACGGTTCGTGTATTTCTATCGTTATGGGTTGCATGGATCAAACAGCGTATAACTATAATGCAAATGCTAATGTTGACGATCTTATATCTTGTCTTTACAGTGCAGGTTGTGCTACTGGTGATAGCATACCTTACTGGCTTAACGATCCATGCTACGCCTGGGTAATAGATATAGATGAATATTGCTGTGAAAACGAGTGGGACACGGTGTGTCAAGCCACGTACGACTATTGTGAAGGTACTTGGGTTGGTCCTCTGCCGTTTAGAACATCAGAGAGAGAGTTGGTTAACATAACAGATGTATTAGGACGTCCAGCAAAAAAGAATCAAACAGGTGTGTTAATTTACATTTACAATGATGGTACTATAAGAAAATATTTTAAAAGAAAATAATATGAAATGGATTGGTCAACATATATTCGACTTTATAAGTCGTTTTAGAAACGACGTATACGTTGACAAGAAGCTTCATGACGCTTCTGGTAGCGCTGGTGCTACTGGAAAAGTATTAACAACAGATGGTAGCACTTTGTCTTGGCAAGACGCTACATTTACCCACACGCAATCATCAGCTTCAGCAACGTGGACAATAACTCACAACTTAAATAAATTTCCATCAGTCACAGTGATAGACTCTGGAGATTCAGTTGTTCAAGGAGAAATTTTATATAATTCAGCTAATCAACTAACATTAACATTCTATGCGGGAGGAGGCACAAGTGCCTTTTCTGGAAAAGCATACTTAAACTAATAATATGGCTTTATATTTAAATAATCTCGACTTAAACGGTAATCAACTACAGAAAGCAGTTGTTCACCCATTGGGTACTGCACCTGCTAGCGCTCAAGAAGGTCAAATATACTATGATACTGGTGACAACGTTATATATGTAAACACGTCAACGACTGCAAACTCTCCTAACTGGGTTAACATGCAAAGTGGTGATCTAACTGGTATAACTGCTGGGGCAGGTCTTACAGGTACTGCTACTAGTGGTGCTGCTACTTTGGCTATTGGCTCTGGAGGTGGTATAACCGTAAATGCTGATGATATAGCTATTACGGCAGCTCAAACGGGTATTACATCTATATATAACACTTCTTTAAAAATAGGTAGAGTTAGTAGTGGTTCTCATATTGATTTTTCCGCTAACGCAAACAGAATAGATTTTGCAGTTGGATCTGAAGATATAATAAAGTTTAAAACAAATGGAGAAATTGAAGCTACTAAATTTGATGGAGCTTTAGAAGGTAACGCAGATACAGCAACGGCTTTAGCGGCTGCTGTTAATATTGGTGGGGTTTCATTTGATGGGACAGGTAGTATTAACCTTCCTGGTGTAAATACAGCTGGTAACCAAAACACATCTGGAACTGCAGCTATAGCAACTACAGTAACTGTGGCAGATGAATCGTCTGATACAACTTGCTTTCCATTATTTGTTACAGCTGCAACTGGTAATTTAGCTCCTAAATCTGGATCTAACATAACATTTAATTCTAGCACAGGAGTTTTGTCTGCTACTGGTGTTACAGCATCAGGATTTACAGGTGACCTAACTGGTGCTGTTACTGGTAATGCTGATACAGCTACAAAGATAGCAAGTATTACAAACAGTAATATTGTTCAGTTAACAGCCACGCAAACACTAACTAATAAAACAATAGCTGCTTCTCAAGTTACAGAGATTTCTAATATTACAGCCGCTGAAGGTGCTCAGTTAGAAAACATTGGTACAACTACAATATCCGCAGCACAATGGGGATATTTAGGTGCTGCAACTGGAGCTATTACAAACACAGACGTTAATGTAAGTGCTGCAAACTTAAAGACAGCTTTAGGTGATGGTTTTCCTTCTAACACGGTTACAATTGGAGATTCTGACGACACAGTAACATTTGCTAACGATGTAACAGTATCTGGAGATTTAACTATAACAGGTAACACCATTACAACTAACGTAGAAACAGTTACTGTAAAAGATCCATTAATTAGAATAGCTAACAACAACGCTGCGGACGCTATTGATGTCGGTCTTTATGGTACATATGTATCTACAATCGACGGTACTTCAGCAACAAGATTCTCTGGTTTATTTAGAGATGCAAGTGAAGATACTGATTCATGGACTTTCTTTAAAGACTTATCTGATGAACCTACTACAACTGTAAATACCGCTCACTCTACTTTTGCTTTTGCAGATATAAAAGCTGGTGTTGGTAAGTTTACCACTGTTACTGGTAATGGTTCTGGTTTAACAACTTTAAATGGTAGTAATATTTCTTCAGGTACTGTTGCTGCGGCTAGAATAGCTAATTTAGCAACAAGTAAAATAACTAGTGGTACTTTTGCTAACGCTAGAATATCATCTGGAAGTGTTACACAACATGAGGGTGATATTGATCACGATGCTTTAACAAATTATGCTGCGAACGAGCACTTTACACAAGCTAACATTACAACTGTTGGTACAATTGGAACAGGTGTGTGGCAAGGTACAGCTATATCTACAACTTATTTAAGCGGACAAAGTGGTACTAATACTGGTGATGAAACAAAAGCAAGAATAAACGCTTTAGATATTACAGAGCTTGGAACAATTTCAAGTGGTGTTTGGAACGGTAGTGTTATTGCAAGTGCTTATTTAGATTCAGACACTGCTCACGTTACGCAAACACAAACATTAACAAATAAAACATTAACATCACCTGTATTAAATACTGGTGTTTCTGGTACTGCTATAAAAGACCAGGACGACATGTCATCTAACTCTGCTACTCATTTAGCTACTCAGCAATCTATTAAAGCATACGTTGACTCTCAAACATCTAGCTCTGGTAATACTGGTGGTAGACAAGCATTTGTGCTAGGTCACGCTACATCTGGAGTTGCTGGTAACACTGGTAGCGCAAACGGTAATAACGTGTTTACAATAACACATGGTATGGGTGCTAGTAGAAACTATGGTGTAGAAGTTATTAGAAATGGAAACAACTCTGGTGGTGGTGAAACGGTGATTGTAGATGTAACAAGGCCAAGTGATACTACTATAGTAATTACTTGTGCCGCAGCCGTTACAGCTTTAGATTATACAGCGCTTGTATGTAAGTACTAGTGTGTATAGTAAAATAATAAATTAAATAAATATAGATGGCTAAGTTTTTAAATGACATAATCATACAGGGTGAAGATTTTAATACCTCGTTGTATCACGACAAGTGTGATATATCTACTTGGCAAGTTTCTGAAAAAGAGTTACAAGTTAATGCTCAAGAGTCAAATCCCGAGGCTATATTCTTTAAGCCTGATGGTACTAAAATGTATATCGCCGGTAGATCAGGAGATGATGTAAATGAATATGCTTTATCAACAGCTTGGGATATTACAACAGCTTCTTTTACCGACACGCTAGATGGTTTAGAAACTTCACCTGCTAGTGAAGCTAATCCATATGGTATGTACATCTCACCAGATGGTATATACTTTTACTTAGTTGGTCATAGTACAGACCAAGTAATACAGTATACAATGAGTACTGCTTGGGATATTTCAACAGCATCTTATACTAGAGAGCAAGATTTGTTAATAGCAAACGGAAATGATTTTGCTGATCCTATTGGTATAAACTTTAAATCTGATGGAACTATGTTTTGGGTTGTTTCACAGAACTCTGATGCAATTCAACAATACACTCTTTCTACACCTTGGGATGTTTCTACATTATCTGTAGGGCATTTTAAAAGCTTAACCGGTGGTTTTTTTACCCTTATTCCTCTTGATGAAAACGAAAACAATTACAACCTTGGTAGTATAGAAGATATTTGGGTAAGTGAAGATGGTACTAAGGTTTGGATGCCAGACTCTTCATATGACACAGTACATCAGTTAAAATTATCAACAGCTTTTAATATAACAACAGCTACGTACGATGGCTGCACTACTAGAGTTACAGCATACCAAGGTGATTTTGGCGGTATATATGTAAATGAAGCAGCTGGTAAAGCTTTTACGTGTGCTCCTTCTGGTGATTGGGTTAGGGCTTACGATTTTGGTGGTCTTGTTTTTAGTAATGATAACGAAGGTGGTGTTGGTTTTTTAAATGGCGTTACTGTTAAAGGGGATATTGTTAATAATGGGTTATTCAACCAGCAAGGTAGATCTTCTCTATATTTTGCCGATGTTCATTCTACATTCACAACTTACGGTACAACAAACTTAACACACGGTAATGGTGGTACTGTAAACATTTTAGACAGCACAACATATTCAGGCGTTGGAATGGTTGACATGCTTACTAACGTCCGTTGGGGTAGAAACAATGTTGATCAAAACCCTTACACAAACGGTCTTATTCATAATATAAATCTTGGTAGACCTAGAGAAGGTTCTATCATAAATCTTAACATTGGTAGAAGACAAACTGGTAACACGGTCAGTGGAAATAATACTGGTATATATAACATTGTGTCAAAAGCACAAACGTTTACTCACGACGGTTATTTAACTGTTGGTCAAAAACTACAAGTCACTGGTAATGCAGATTTACAAGTATTTGACCTAGGCGGTACAGTTATATTTAACGATACATTTACAGAAACTAATACAACAGATCTAGCTTCACACACTCCTGACACGGGTGCTGGTTGGACAAAAGTTTTTGACAGTGGAACAGCACAGGCTTGGAACGTTACAGGTGGTACTGGCGTTGCACAAGCAAGTGTTTCTGATTCTAGTGATGGTATGATATACCTGTGTGATACTTTGCCTACAGCTGTTGATTATGAAATTAAAGTTGATTTTCTTAGAAGAGATAGTAGTGACGATACATTTCATATAATATTTAAATATAAAGACGCGGATAACTTTTTTGTTCTATCTTGGTCTGCAAGTTATAGTACTTACTGTAAAATAAGAAAAAAGGAAGGTGGAAGTTTTAGTGATATTGCTACTTTTGACTACGGAGTGTATAACTCTACGGCTGATAATACAGCATCATCGCTAAAGGTTAGATTTATTGACAATAAAATAATGGTTTGGGACATAGATAATAATGGTTACCAAGCCTATAGAGGTTCGTTTGATGTAACTGATTTTACAAATGATGGTAATGGTGGTACGTTCCATAAGTTTGGTATGGGTATTGGCGCTATAGATGGAGGTAGTCATGACCAAACAACTACATGGAAAATAGATAAGTTTGAAGTTAAACAACTAAGTTCAGCCGCTACGTTAAAAGCATCTACAAAGCATTATATAGAAAACGGTTTAGTTGGTATAGGAACTACAAACCCTTCACAAGCACTAACAGTTAATGTTGCTGGTTCTGCAGCTATGGCTATTCAAAGAGGTGGTGCAACTAAAATATTATCTGATGCTTCTGGTTTAAACGGTGGTTGGATATTTACAGGTAGTGGTGGAAATAAATTTGCAACAGGTATTTTTGGAAATGATTTTGTTATTTATGATGGGAATTATTTAGGTGATGGTGATTTAAGATTTAAAATAGATTCGTCTGGTAACACAACTTTTACAGGAAGAACGGATTTACAAAAAGATTTAAGAATAAGAGGGAATGATTCTTCTGGAAATTTAGGAGTTGTAAGATTTCTTACTGATGAAAATGATCGATTAATTATAGATACAGGTAATGATGGTGCTAACCAAACTGTTATAGATGGTTCAGGTAACGCAACTTTTGCAGGGTATGTTTCAGCAACACAGTTTAGACCTACAAATATAGTAACAAATAAAGTTGTTAAATTTAATGGAACACAATTAGATGACGCTAACATTACTGACACTGGTTCTTTAATTACTTTAGGTAGCAACACTGTTGTTAGTGGCGAACTAGAAGCTACTAGCTTAGACATAAACGGCGCTGCTGATATATCTGGTGCTTTAGATGTTCACGGTACTCTTAAAGCTCACAATGGACAGTTCTACATAGAAGACAGTAATAGTGATGACGTTCACTTCCAACTTGTTAGTAACTCAACAGAAGGTAGATTAACAATAAGCAATGGTAGTAACTGGGGTTTTATCGCAAGAGGAGTTACAAACTCACCAAGAATAGGTGCCTATCACAATGGTAATTTAGATATTTATGGTTTTGGGTCAAGTGATGGAGCTGACCATGCAGACGATGATTTATTAGCTCAATTTAGTTTTGATGATGAAAAGTTTATAGTTAATGGTGAAGTTGAAGCAACAACACTAGACATCAACGGTAACGCTGATATATCTGGTACTTTAGATTTAGGTGGTGATTTAAAACTAGACTTAGGTGATAATATAAGATTTGGTAATCAGCTGGCTTTAACGAAAGAAAGTAATGGTGAGTTAAAACTTTACGGTGGTACAAACTCTACAGATGGTGGTTTTGAATTTTTTACCTGGGATGGTGCCGCTTATAATTCCTCTCTTACTTTAAAAAATGATAATAGCGCAACTTTTACAGGTAATATTAATATAGATGAGCAATCTTTATATTTATACAATGCTAGTAATAATTACTGGAGAGTGCAAAACAATTCGTCTGGTAAGTTAGTTTTTAAACAAGGTACTACTCAAAGAGGTATTTGGTCTAGTGGAGAGTTAGAGTTAACTAATGATTTAGTTGTTGGTGGTGGTGGAACTTTTGCAGGTAGTATTACAGCAAAAGACACGACAATATCAACTGGCGCTACAGTTTCTTTAGCAAATCAACCATCTCTACCTCTTAACGTTTCAAATGGTGGAGCATCAGTTGATGGTAGAGTTTTTGTAAATGTAAAACACGATGCAATAAATACGGCATCAGCCATTGGTGCTGGTTTACAAATGCAAGCTGGGGCTGTAACAACAGGAACAGCATCATACGTTAGCTCTCAAATATTCCTACAGTCTGCACAACCTGGTAATCATACAATACACTCAGCGCCTAAAGGTTTTAAATTTTATGTAGATAATCACGATACAGCCGCTGGCTCTGGGACTGGTTACGCCGCTCTTGGTGATTTAGCCCTTAGTATAAACGAAGATAGAAGTATAGATGTTGCTACTAACTTAAACGTAGATGGTATACTTGAAGGCGATCAGCTAGACATAAACGGAACTTCAGATTTTAATGCTGGAGATACAAATTTAATTGCATCTTTTACCAGCACTGATTCTATTGGTGAAATTAGGATAGCTGATAATTCTAAATACACAAGGTTGTTAACTGTAGGTAGTACGTTTAAAATAATGCCTAATGACGGTAGTGATGTTTTTGAGCTTAGTAACAGCGCTCTTACAGTTGGTGTAAACGTTACTGCTGGTAGTAATTC
>UEXM01001679.1_pt2 | contig 15870 bp, 6 predicted proteins | sample 1796661 | NCBI WGS metagenome assembly UEXM01 (sample SAMEA4772469, study PRJEB27181) | metagenome | reverse complement strand
GGGATAAACCCATTCTTATACATTGATGTCAGCGGAAATACTTATGGTATTGAGACTGATTATGTAACCACAGAATCGGCTGGTAGTACTTGGAGTAGTAAAAACAACGGAAATGTAATTCAACACGGCGGATGGGATTATTCTTCAATCAGTCCTAGAGGATGATTCTTTTTACATATATAAATATATTATCTCGGAGATTATAGATGGCAGCAACTGGCGACAATTCAGCATTTAAAACAAGTCTTAGAAGAGAACTTGCAGGTTCTTTCATAAGAAACTTTGCTGTCAATTCTACTGATAAATATTTTCTCTTTGTAGGTAAATCTGATGGGTGGACTTCTGGAGGGTCATTTGGTCAGCCAGAAGATAGAAGAAGTGTAGATGTTGAAATTCGAAGAAACATTGTTGGAATGAAGCAAATCGATTTCAACGGTGCATTATATATGGCTCCAAGATACGACTGGACAAATGGAAACATTTACCACGAATGGGATGATACTGTTGATTTGCTCAATAAAGCCTATTATGTAATGAACTCCGAATACAATGTATACAAATGCATTGACAACAATGGCGGTGTTCAGTCTACAATTGAACCAAAAGGAATTAAAACAACAGATGTAGTTCGAACTGGAGACGGATACCAATGGAAATATTTGTTTACCATTCCCGAACCTAATCGATATTACATCGACGATTCGTTTATTCCTGTACGAAAAGTAAACAACAGAGGAACGGGAACAACCTCAAAAAATCAATGGACAGTACAGCAAAATGCAAATGATGGTGGTATTGAATCTATTAAAGTCACTACCGTAAACGGAAACTTTAGTTCAAAACTTATTAATCCATCTGACACACCGCTGTATGTCACATCTAATCAGTCTTCAGCAGGTTCAACGGGAATATACCTAAGAAATATTGCGGGAGTTGCGGATGATGCATATAACGGTCTTGTTGTAACAATCACCAATGGGAATGGTGCAGGACAAAGAAGAGTCATAACTGACTTTACTGCCAGCGATTCTCTTGCAAAATTTGAAACTCCATTGGAACACGCAGTAGAAAATGCAAGCAACTATGAAGTGGCACCAAGAGTAAATATTTACGGTGATGGTGTTTCTGCGGAAGGATTTGTACGGTTGCATTCCTACGATGGAGATACTCCAGCCAGAAAACAAATCAGAGACATTATAATTACAAATCCTGGCAGAGATTACTCCTATGCGGCCATTGAGTTTAGTCCTGCTTCCTTGACTAGTGAGGCGCAGTCAAGTGGAAGACAAGGAATTGCAAGAGCAATTCTTTCTCCTTTGGGTGGTCTTGGTTCAAACCCAAAACTAGAACTACAAGCAACTGCTTTACTTATAGTTACGAACATTGACCAATCAGAAGACAATAACTTTTTCCTAGAAAATGAAGTTCGTCAATACGGAGTTATAAAGAATCCTATTCTTAATGATACTGATTCTCAATATCTAAACAAAGAAAACAAACCATACAGAATTGCAGGAACAAATGTATCTGCAAATGTAGGACTTGAAGTTACAAGCACAAGCACGGGTGGTTTCCTTCCAGAAACACTATTTACAGTTGGTAACTATATTGTTGGTAAGGATTCGAAGGCTACAGGAAAAATTGAAGCGTGGTCACCTGCTCTTGAAGGCAATCACGGAATTGTAACACTAAGTAATCTTCAAGGTGAATTTGTTCCTCCCGCACTAGGAAAAACTGGCGAGAATGTTGTTGAATTTAGTCAACAAAATAATAACTGGTCTTTTGCACCCGCAACCAATGCTTCCGCAGTTTCTGGATTCGACAAAGAATTTGCAAACACTCCTCCCTCTTTCAATTGTAATTGGATTTTGGGTGTCACTCTTGCCGCTGGTGGAATGAATACTAGTACATTCCCAATTGATGTTGGAGTAACAGGAGCATCTGCTGCCGTTGGTTGTACTGCGTGTGTAACTGGAACAGTTTTAGATTGGAAATTTAATCTTGCTGGGACAGGTGGTACACTTGTGATTACCAATACCATAGGAAGTTTTGCCACTGGAGATTCTATTGGAAGTTATTCTTCGGCTTCTACAAATGCCGTTATAAATACTGTAACACCTCCAGAGATTGTACCCAAAACTGGAGAAATTATGTATGCACAAAATATGAAACCCATCGAAAAAGACCCCGAACAACGAGAACAGTATCAGATTATTCTGAAATTCTAAAGGTTATATAAATGACACTAGACCGAAGTAAATTTAATATCAATCCCTACTATGATGACTTTGATGAAGCAAAGAAGTTTCTTCAAGTACTGTTCAAGCCTGGCTACTCTGTTCAGGCAAGAGAACTAACACAGATTCAGTCTATCCTGAGCAATCAGATTGGACGAATGGCTGACCACATCTTCGAGAATGGTGATGTCATTCAGGGTGCGGGTATTACTGAAAGAAGTGTAACTTGGTTTAGATTGGCAAACACCGCAGGTACAGATTCCGCTGAAGTTGATACTGATGATTTAATCGGTTATGACTTATACTATGACCATACAGTTCTTACCACAAATGCAAATGGAACAGATACAGAAGCAGGAAAGAGTACAAAAGTTGTCGGTAAAGTTGTACACGCATTAGCATCCACAGCAGGCGACCCATATAAGATTATCTTCGTTGAACTCACAAAGGATAACAAAGACGAGACTCCCGCATTCCCCAGAAATCAAGGTTCAATTAAGTGTAGTAATCCAAACTTAGATGTAACTCTTCAGGTAGCAGATTTAGCAGAAGCAACAAATGCAGAAAATGGATATTACTCCCGTGGAGAATCACTGTTAATCAGTATCGATGAAGGACTGTTCTATGTGGACGGTTACTTTGTTATGAACGATGCACAAACGATTGCTGTTGCCGAAGAAGTGAATGACATTCGTTACTTCTTCCCTACAGAAAGAACTGTATCTATAGGATTCTCAATCAATCGAGAAATTATATCTGCCTCAAGTGACAACTCATTGAGAGACCCTTCACAGGGTTCATATAATTACAATGCACCAGGCGGCGATAGATTTCTAATCAATCTAAAGATTAAACAAATTGCATACATCTTTGATGAACTAGGATACAGAACAGACAAAGACACAAAGAATTATTTTGAGTGGGCAAGAATTATCAAGGGTGAAACTTTCAAGAAATTGAAGTATCCTGAGTACGCTCAACTCGAAGAGACTCTCGCAAGAAGAACTTACGATGAGTCTGGACACTACACAGTTCGTCCGTTTAGTTTCGCACCTGAAGAGTATGATTCTGTTTGGAATCCAAAAGACACTCAAGACCAAAACGGTGATGAATATTGGAACTACTTTGGCGCTGGTATTCAACAAGGAAAGGCTTATGTTAAAGGATATGAGTTTGAACTACAGAATACCGAACACTTGGTTGGTAAAAGAGCAAGAACCACTACAAGCATAAATGATGCTACAGTCCAAATTGACTACGGTAACTATATTCTCGTAGAACATAATATGGATGGTACTGAACCACTGTTCAGGTCAAACGGTGCAATGGTTGACAACAATATGAACTTGGTTGGTGGACAAGCAGAACCAGAGTGGAAAAAGGTAAACCTATCGTTCGTCGGTGCAAACGGAGAACAGATTGCTTTTGGTTGTGCAAGAGTCATTCATATAATGCTACACGCAACCAACCAAGGAGATGGTGGGGTTGGTAGTCTTTATAGAGTATATCTAAATGGTATAATTACAGGAACCAAGGCAGGTTTCCCTGGCAGTGATTTGCTCACAATTAAAGACGCAAAGTTTCTTTCTGACCCAGATACAGGAAAAGCACTCTTTAAGATTCACATTCCCGAAGGTCAAGACCAAAATGATGGTGTACAGGACAGGAACGAAACACGACTAATTTTCCCTGTACCACAAGGTGACACAGTAAAAAGAATAACAGGACTTGACTACACAGTACACAGAGACTTCGAACTAAACTTTACCAAGAGCGGAAGTAACTGGGAAGCAACCGTAACTGCTCCTTCTAACAGTGCATTCCAGGCTGGTAGTATAGGAGTAATTGACGAAATTACAAATACAAGTCAGTATCTTGTGTCCGTAGATGGTTATCTCTTCGATATGAATACTGCTTCGACTGGAGCCTTTGGTGGAAACAGTATCGAAGTAACTTCTAGTGACTTTAGAACTCTTAAGTTTACGCTTAACTCGACAAAAACACAGGAATGGACAGGTACTTCGAAAAAGGGGTATATGCTTACCAACATTGACATCAATTCAGATGGAGAAGTTGTAAGTGGTCCTTCTACAACCATTCGAAAGAAAATTCTAAAGAGAAAAACTCTAACAATTACAAACGCCACCAATGCAGATTCTTCCACTTCGATGTGGAACAACTATCTGTCAAACGGTTACGGAATCAACTTAGGTTATCCTGATGTTGTTCGTGTAGAAAGAATTGAAGAAATTGGAACAGGTGTAGATGTATCCTCGAAGTTTGATTTGTGGGACGGACAAGAAAACTTTCTTTATGACCACGCTCACATTCACTTGAACACTTCGACCGCAGGTGGTACTTTTGGTATTGACAACAAGTACACAGAAACAGGTTCAGGATTCAAAGTTACATTCCTATATTACGACCACGCAATTTGGGGTGCAGAAGAAGATACTGATTATAGCAATCTAAAGTATCCTGTTGTTGCAAACTCTTATGTTCATAATAGTCACGAAGTCGTAGACTTTGAAAATGGTGATGGGGCGACTGCAATGTATGGTGTCACTGCTGGTCACTACTTGATGGCAAATAAAAATTATGAGCCTACTCCAACTGACCTACAAACCTATGCAATGATTCCAACCTTCACTGACAGGAAACAAGGACGAGGATTCAAACTATCGGACTGTATCGATTTCCGTCCAATCAAGGTTGGTAAGTGGGATGAAAGTCACCCAGAGTTTAACAAAATTCGTGGTGCGTGGACTCCCGCCGACGGAAAACTTTTCTACTGTGACTACGAACACTATCTTGGAAGAATGGACAAGATTGTTCTTACACGAAATAGAGACTTCAAGATTATTGAAGGTCTTCCGAGCATTGACCCACAATTACCAGAACACGACGAACAAAACGAAATGGAAATCTTCCATCTTGGTGTTCCCGCGTTTACACACGAAGCAAATGATGTCAAAGCGAAAGTAGTAGACAATAAACGATTTACTATGGCAGACATCGGCAGAATTGAAGAACGTGTTGATGCACTTGAAAAGACAACAGAACTTGATGACGAAGAACAAGATGTAAAGAACGAAGCATCTGCACTTGCATCCCAAAGTTCAGAGAACGGTGGTGCAGAACAGTTTATGAATGTCTTTAGTGTTGATGGGTTTAAAGACCAAACTAAAGCATCAGTTCACTCTAAAGAATTCAATGTTTCTTGTAACCCAGAACTGGGAACAATTAGACCAGGCACATCTCGTTGCAACTTAAACTTAATTGAACACTCGAAGAAAACTCTACCCGATGGTGTTACATTCTCAAGTGATAATTTATATTATGTCACTCCATCGAGCGTAGGAATAAGCACTGTGAGTAATCTTACTGGCAACACTCCAATTTATCCTAACCCGTTCTCGAAGACAAACTGGATGGGCAACTTGAAAATTGCTCCTTCTACTGATGACTGGTTTGCAATGGAGAAAGTTAGCACACAGGTAAAGTCTACAGAGACATACAACAAAACCGTAGTTGTTCGAAATCGTTATTACGGTTGGAACTGGTACGGAAGTAACTATTGGCGAAGACGATATCACGGATATCACAGTCACGGTTGGAGAGGCTGGTGTGGTTGGAAAGGCTACTACGGAAGCCGCTGGAGAGGTCGATATGACGGCTGGCGTGGTTACTATGGTGGTTACAACTATCGCACTGGATATTCCTACAATAACCTCGGTCAACGATGTAGCACGGCTCCGTCTGGACTCCAATCTTGCTCTTCCTACCGTTGGAACGGTTACGTTCGTGGTGGTTGTTATTCGAAGAAGACAGTCAAAGCAACAAGAACCGTCTGGAAGACTGTAGTTAACGATGTCAAGATGAGAGTTCGTCCAAAGGAACTAACTCTTACCGCTACCTTTATGAAACCCAACTGTAGATATTGGGCATTCGTTGACGGAAAGAGATGTACAGAAAATAGCCAAGCAAATACTGGATATGTAATTGCAGGTTCAAGTACAATGCGTACTGATGCAATCGGCAATGCTTCTCTTAAGATTCAAATTCCGAAGGACAACCCATACAGTGAAGGTGAATTGCTAGTTCGTCTTACCGACAATAAGGATAACATTGCTTCGTTGTCAACAACAACAGCAGAAGAATTCTTCGTTGTTGGTGGTGTCGAAAATGATGAATCAGGAACTGTAAAGAGTACTCGACCAGTTCGTGCGAAACGTGACAGCGTTAAGCAGGAAAGAATTGTTCAGGATGCAAGCACTCTCGGAGAAGGACAACTTCTCACTGGTGTAGCAGATTACTTCGACCCAATGGCACAGGTATTTGAAATTGACCAAGAGAAATTTGGAGATGGTGTTTATGCTACAAGTGTAGACCTATTCTTCCGAGATGTTGATGGTGATGCAGTAGGAGCCGATACTGTCGGTGAACCACTACCGTTCGCTGTTGAACTTAGACCTCTTATGAATGGTTTGCCTCACCCAACAACAGTCTTGCCATTTAGTTTCACTTCAATTGGTGGTACTGCTGGTATGACTGGTTCGAAGAATGGTCCTGACTTGAATGAGTCTACTCGATTCACTTTCAGTTCACCTGTTTACCTCGCATCGGGAAGATATGCACTTGTCTGTAAGACAAACAGTAAAGCATATACTCTCTGGGGAACACAGATGGGAAGCAAGGGATTAACCTCAGACGGAACCTCCACAGAAAGTGATGTTGAAAGACAGCCATATATGGGAAGTCTTTTCCAACCACAGAACAACGGTTCAAGGATTGAACAGACAGATAAGAACATTATGTTCAGACTGAACCGAGCGAAGTTCCCAGTTGGAACAACCTATCAACTAGAACTTGAAGGTATTACTGAAGGTTGCCAGAATCAAGTTGGAGCAGACGTTGAATCGCCAGACTTCCACGAAGTTGTCTTGCTTACATCGAATGCAACAACTCCAGACTGCAAGATAGATTTCTTTGTAACTCCGAGAGAAGGAGAAATCAAAAAAATAGAACCGTTCGACGAATTAGTTCTTGACCAGAGAGCAACACTAGAAACTCTCACTGGACAGGAAGGCACCGACAAGTCAATTATGCACGTTCAAATGACAACAGAGAAAGAAGATGTTACTCCTGTCATTGATATGGATAGATTGAGTGTCGTTCTTAATAGATACGAACAAGGAAATGACACTTCTGGTGAATTGCTACCCGACCCACCAGTCGATGAAAACAATCCAGTTTCGAGATATATCAGTAACATTGTTAACTGTGGTCAAGAAGCAAATGTCATTCGAGTTAGTTTCGAAGCAACGAGAAAAACTGGAACAGGATTTAAGGTTTACGCTAAGTGTGGTGTTGCCGCAGATGAAACCATCTCGGAAAATCCATATGTAGAGTTGACTGGAGAAATTACTAACCAGACTATGCCTGCTACTACCGATGAACCACATCAGCAGAAATTCTACTATCGTAAACCAAATGGATTTACAGATTTCCAGATTAAGATTGTATTGATAGGTGACCCACTCAAGACTGAATTCTCCACGATTTCCAAGTTGAAGACATTTGCGATGTATGATGCAACAATCGATACCACTGTTGGTGGTGCGGGTGATGTATATGCCGCAGGTGAAGGTGCAACTGATGCTGAAGGGGGATATGAAGGATGAGTTTCGAACGAGTAAATGGTGAGCAACATCTGTATAGAGATATGCAATCTCACGCTATAGTAAATACAGATGTTGCCAAATATAACGAACTAAAACGTAGAGCCAGAGAAAAAAATGAGATAAATAAACTGAAAGATGAAGTTTCAGAATTGAAATCTCTTATCAAAGAACTGATTAAGAAGGACTAATAAATGGCAAGTAGTCTCCATTATGTAACACCACTGCAACTTTCAGATACATTCAACGAATGGTTTCTGAGAAGTAATAGTCTTATTGATGTCGTCAATAAGATTAATGTATATAATGTCGATACTGGTTGGGGATTAGCCAAATACCGAAGTATCGACGGAACCACTTTAATTCGACTAAACATCGGTGGTGAAGAGAATGAATATGATGGGAGTGGTGGAGCGTCCGCTGATTGGGATTACGGTCTAAAGTTCGTACACGACCCAGGCGCAACAAGTGCAGACAACCCTGACGTTTCAAAGAACGGAAGAAAAATTCTTGCTCTTGATTTTGCTAATCTGCTAGGAACAAGCGGTGGCATTTCTGGTGCTTCTGTTATGGAGGGTGATTCTTTTGCATACTCCGATTCTACTGACGGTCAAGCAAGAGTAAAGAAAGTATCTGCCACAAATATGCTTCCTTATACGGTTGCAGGTGACCACAGATTCAGTGGAAACATTTACTTTGATGGCACAAACACTACAATTAATTCATCAGAATTAAACATTGATGATAAACTAATTTATCTCGCAACCAGTAACACAGGCGACAGTGATGGCGCTTATCTGAATGACGAAAACCTACACGGTGCAGGTCTTGTTATTCGCGGTGCTTCTGGCGATAAAGAACTCACATACGAATATACACAAGTTGCGGGTGGAACATACCACGCATTCAAGACAAGCATTGATTTGATGTTTGGTAGTAGTACAAGGGGATTAGTAGAAGATAAAAGTCTAGACTTTTTCTCTCTTGTAAATGATGATTTTGATGTTAGTTTTTCGCAACTTGCATCTGAAGATAAATTATGGAAGATTAGAAAAACTAAAGTTGGAGATGCTCAAGGAAGATTAATTTTCTACTTTGAGAATACTACATCAGGAAATACAACAGATGCTTTGACTCTAACCAAAGCGGGAACAGTTCAAATTGGAAATCTTGAGGGTGGTACAACTCTCGATGGAGTGTTCCACGAATCATCATTCTCATATCTTCCTGCTTCATATAGTGTTCCGACCACAGGAAATACAGGAGATAAGACTCTCCACTACAAATGGGCAAACAGAAAAACTGTAACCCAAGTAGAACACGGTTTCTCTGCTGGTAATCTTCTTCGTCACTATCCTTATGGAACAACATTTGCATACGCTGCCAATGATTCAAAGCAGAATGCAGAAGTCATTGCAATTGTAGAAGACCACGCTCCTGGCGGAAGTCACGACCAATTTACTGCCGTCTTTGGTGGACTCGTAGACTTGTCGCTCTGGAATCCAGATGATGGATTTAGTGGAGCAAAGGGTGGTTGGACGTTTGGTGACGGTACTACAATGGAAACTGGTCAAGTATACTTCCTTTCTGGAGCAGGCACCTCTGGTGGATTTACTGCCGCTCAACCAGATGTTACTGGTATGATTAAGAAACCAGTTGTTCTTGGAGTTGGTGAAAGAGAAGCACTCTTCATAAACTACCTCGGACACGAAGTATCCACGGGAGATGTTGAACAAGGAACTACAGGTGCGTATGCGTTCATCGGAGACGATACTTACTTTGTTCTAAATGATGCTATTCCTTCTCAGACCTGCAAAAACAAACTCATCAATGGTGATTTCTCTTTCTGGCAAAGGTCAGAATTTGGTGGTGCAACGGGTTCTGTTGCTTCTGGTGCTGACGATGCGGCAGATGGTGCAACTGGAGCAAGATTCATCAACGCTACGGGAATGCTACAATACACTGCTGATATGTGGGCCCTCGACACAAGACACCACGGTACAAATGCAGAAGTCCAGAAACTAGGACACACCGCTGGAATTTCTCCACAACATACAAATCTATATACATCTGCTCCCCGAGGTTCGTATGTAAGAGTATTAAACAATACCATAGGAACCCCAGCCAATAAGGTATCATACTTCACACAAAGAATTGAAGATGTAAATACATTTGCTCCTGTTGCGGGGAATGGTCACGCAACCGTTAGTTACTGGGCAAGAGGTTCGTCTGCCGCATCAATCTCTGCTTTCCCTATGAGAGTTTCTCTCTGGCAAGTTTTCGATGGTAACAGTGGTGGTGCAGACTCAACTGGTGATTACGGCGGAGGTGCTACAATGTGCCTCGGAGTTGCAATCACTGAAGGTCAATACACTGGTATCACAAGTGCAACGGGTGGACAAGTTGCACTCGGTACATCTTGGGCGAAACAATCACACACCTTTGTTGTACCAAACGCGACAACTATGACAGGAGCCGCAGGTGCAATTGACCCCAACCATAACTTCTTAGCACTTAGATTTGAAATCCCAACAGAATGGGGAAGAAGTGGTGGTGTTGACCTTGCAAGAGTCCAACTCGAAGCAGGTAAGAATGATACTGATTGGGAAGAACGACCAATACAACTCGAAGAAACTCTTGTAAATAGATATTATCAAGTTCACGCTGTCGGAACAAGAACATATGCAAGTGATGGTGATGCTGTTGGTGGTATCCAACAATGGAAGACGATTCCATATCCATACTATGGTGATACACCACACAATGTCGATTTGAAGAGTAAGTGTTCAGACGCTAGAGATATTATTCCTCCAGTAAATACTTCCGCAGGTGCTGTGGGAGACATTAAGGGTGCAACCGCTGGACAGGGATTTGATTTCCAACGAACTGCTACTGATGCGGGTATGGTTGCCGCCTATACTAACTATCACTTTGACTTCAGCATCTATGACGGCAACTAATAGGAGATTATACTAGATGGCTTATAGTGCATTTTCAGGACTAAACTCAGGTAACGCCGGCATTAAAAAGGTTGTGCGTCAATCCAACAACTTCGCGGCAGGAGATGCTGTTCGTTTGGATGGCGCAAACTATGTAAAGGCACAAGCGGACTCTGCTGTCAATGCAGAAGTAGTTGGTGTAATCGAAGCAGGACCAAACTCAAATCAATTTACAGTTGTCTTTGCGGGTGAAGTTAACCTAGGCGACGACATTACTACCACCTCGGGTTCTCCGTATTTTCTTCGAGCAGACCAATCGGGAACGGTTGACCCCATTCCTCCTCTAACAACAGGAACAATTAAGAAAACTGTTTATATTGGAACAGGAGGAAATCGAGCAATTGTAGTAAACTACCTTGGACTTCTAAATGGCTTCGAAGGTGGTGACCAAGTTTCTCTTACGGGAGTAAGTCCTGTCGGACAAATTGTTCCGTTTGCTGGACCTGTTCTTGATACAGGTGCAATACCAAATGGTTGGTTGCTTTGTGATGGTGGTCAATTCAGTTCTTCCGATTATCCTGAACTTGCGTTGATGGTGGGTGACATCTATGGTCAACGAAGTGGTGTTCTTTACCGTCTTCCCGATTTAAGAGGACGAACACCAGTCGGAGTAAACCAAAATAACGCAGTCGTAGATGCGAACCCACTCTTCAATGAAAGAGTTCTTGGTTCAATGGCAGGACTTGAAGAAGTTCAACTCAGCAATGATGAAATGCCGAACCACGCTCACGGGTCAAGTTATGTTGCATTCGTTGACGATAAAGGTATCGACCGAGCATCCACTCTTGACCCAGACTTCTTTTACGGACCTGGTGTAGACGATGATGGTTCTCCTCCCGAGGGGTCAGACGCCTCGAACTATAAACAAATAGACAGTTCAGGACCTATCATTGGTAATGACTGGCAATTTTGGGACTATGGTTCCGATGACCACAACTACGGAAAAGTAGCAGTCCCGAGTACAGTAGAAACACAAGGTGGTGGTGCGGCACATACGAATATGCAACCGTTCCTCGTAACGAACTGGTTGATTCGTGCAGACTCCAATGTTTCTGCCGCAATTCTTACAGTCAATGCTCAAGATATGGCAGATGTAGATTCCGCTAAAGCATATGATGAACAAGCAGGCGGAGTACTGATGTTCAGTGGAGCAAATGATTCTATTCTTCCTCTCAACGCAAAGGGTGGAGAGGATAAGTTTATCATCAACCCAGTTTCCAATTCAGAGAGAAACATTCTCATTAACGGAAACTTTGATATATGGCAAAGAGGAACAGGAGCATTTGCGGCTGGAAGCGAGAACTGGGTCTACTCCGCAGACAGATGGTTCCACGCTCAAAATGCAGGATACACAGTAACAGGTGACACTATTAGAGGAGATGTAATTTCATCAGACACTCCCTTTAGTACTGGTAGGTCGAATGTTCCTTGTACTCATAGCATAGCATATAGAAATACCTCAACCGCAACTGACTTTGCGACAGGGGATTATAACTTTATGGGACAACTTGTCGAAGGGTTTAACTACGCAAGTCTATGGTCAGCAGGATATATGACAGTAAGTTTCTGGGTAAAAACTCAAACTGCTGGAGTATATAATCTAGCCTTCCGAAACAAAACATACAATAGGTCTTATGTAGCAGAATATACTGTAAACCAAGCGAATGTCTGGGAATGGAAAACCATTACTGTTCCTGTTGACATACAAAACCCAACTCTATGGGACTTCACTGATGGAGTAGGACTTAGACTTGAATGGTCAATTGGTAAGTGTGGAGGGACATACGAAACACCAACTGCTAATACTTGGCAGGCTGGAAGTTATCACTGCACTCCAAGTGCAGTAAATGCAGTAGCAACCGCATCGGGAACAGGTATAAACTTTCAACTTGCACAGTGTCAACTTGAAGCAGGAAGAATTGCAACACCATTCCAGCCAAGAAAAATAGAAGACGAACTAACGAAGTGCGAACGGTATTACGAAAAGTCGTATGACTTGAATACCGTGCCAGGGTCAGCGGGAATCTATGAGGGTTCGATTCATACCAATGACTGGGTGGTATCAAACACTGCACACATCAATGCATCTTTCCGAGCAAGAAAACGAATAAAACCAGCAATCACAATTTACAATCCTAGATACGGAACAAAGAATAATGTCTATATGCTTCACCGAGAATCGGGAACATCTGAAAACTGGAATGTAAGTTCGGTTGGTAGAGGCACAACAAATATACACACCATTGTTCGTAGCAGTGGTTCTTACGCTTCTGGGTACAAAAATAAATTAAACTTTCACTATGTCGCTGATTCCGAACTACGTGGCGAATGATAAATAAGGTAACAGGGAACTAATAGATGGCGCAACCATATTACAGTGCAATTAATGTACCGACAGATACAGCAGGATTCGTTGAACTAATCAACGCGGATAATGCCTATTACTATATCGCTCCAGACGGTATTGATGACACAGGGCGAGGAACAAGTAACAGACCTTGGGCAACTTTATCGTATGCGTTTAATTTTATTGAAAACAAAAGAATTGCAAAGGACAGTTTAGTTCACTTTGTAATTCAAGGTATAGATGGCGCAACAGGATGGAATCAAGAACTTTTAAGTGATACAGAAATTACTGTTCGTCACCCTGATGCAGACAGGGTTGTGATTGAGGGTGAAACTCCAAGAACATTAACTCCATATGCAATTAATTATTATGACTCAACACTAAGAGCAATGGGTGATTCTGCCACTGGCGGATACCTAATGGAGTTAACAGTCTCAGATGCTACAGGAGTTGAAGTTGGTGACTTCATTCGAATCAGTGATGACAACTATGCATCTGATTCCAGATGGCTTTCTGGTAGTTCTGGGCCAAGTTTCCTAGAAACAGATTTTTCCCACTACCGAAGTGGAATTACTACTGGATATGACATCTCTGGTGGTACATACGATGCTCCACCCCTTTCTCTTCGAAAGACACTTGCATTTGGATGTCACGAAGTAGTTGGTGTCGATTACACTGCCGGCGCTGCCGTCGATAGTGAAAATATTCTTCTACATATTCGTCATCACAATCCAACTGGACATTTATTTTCTCACGCTCTTGCAAGCGGCGAAGAAGGTAGTCTTACAGGTGCAACCGCAGGATACATTACTCCACAGGGACTAAGATGGTCTACTACGACCACATTTTTTCCCGACCATTCTAAGTCGGTCAATGCTGGAACTGCGGGATACATCCACGGAAATGACTATGGTGGAATTACTGCACACAGATTAACCACTCAGCCTCCAGCGACAAATGGTTCAACCAATCTTCTTCCACTTTCCAGCGGATTTACTGCTGGTGCAACTGGTAACTATGGAGGATGGACTTCTGGAACATTCAATCAATCATATGATTATGGTATTCCTGTTGGTGCGCCAGGTGGTGCTACGTTCGGCGGAGTAAGTGGTGGTAACGGAGAGTATTGGGAACTGAGTCCATCTTCAAGTGCGGCAGGAGCAAGTGCGGCATTCGAAGGAATCAAAGTACAACATATTACCAGTAGAATTAACTTTAACTCTGGTGGTGGACTGAACATACTAGGAACACAACTTGGTAAGATTCAGGATGTTGTTATCTGTGGACCAGGATTTGATTTGACTGCTAATGCAGGAGTACCAAACTCAACATCAGTTGGAGTTAAAGCAGATTCTGGTGGGGGACTTGTAACCGCAAATAATGTTTCGATTGTTGGTTTCGGTACAGGATTCCACGCGGAAGATAATGGAGTCATCAATGCAAACGGTTCAATTGTCAGTGGATGTGGGGTAGGATTCTCATCTAAGAGTAATGGGTATATAAAGGCAGAATATTCAATCGCAAGTGGTTGCTCACAAGGTTTCCAAGCAGAAAATGAAGCACACATTGATGCTAAGGCTTCAATTGCAACAGCAAACCACAATGATGGATTTATCGCTCAATCTGATAGTAGCATCAATGCTCCATTCAGTATCTCTTGTTTGAATGGAGGAAATGGATATCTTGCAGAAGGAAATTCACACCTCAGACTACACCTCACAGAACGAGAAAGAACTCTTCACGGAAGTACACTTGATGTCTATAGATATGGTGCTTCGGATAAGTCAGGAGCATTTGCATTCCGAAACAGTCTGTCTGGATTTAAAGCATATGACTCTTCCAGTATCTTTGCTCCTCAAAGCAGAGCGAGTTTTAATAAGAAATCTGGATATGAAATTGACAAACACTCAACTTTGAATTCTGTATATTCGAATGCTTGGTTCAATGGTTTTAATCCGCCAGGAGTTTCTTCTGGTTACGATGCAGTAAATAGTAGTTCTATCATAATCGACAATTCACATTCTTTGTTTAACGGCAAAAATGGTGTAGAAGCAACCTTAAATTCCTTTGCATCTATTAAGGGAGTAACAGCAGACAGAAACCAACACAATGCGTTCGTTGCTAGTTATGCTTCTGTTCTGAGAGATTCCGCCGCGTCCTTTGGTGGTACATCTGCAAATGGAATCACAGCAGGACCTGGAGTCGTAAACGGGAACGGTCCATCCTTTGGAGACGGACACGGAGTTGGTTTCTTCGCAGATGCAGATTCTACTATTTTTCACTCAGCAGGTATCGCCAATGGTGGTATAACCTCAAATAATAATGGAAACATTAGAGCATATTAATTATGAAAACCTTTTGTCATTTGCCAGATGATATCATAGAAATCAATGGCGAAAAATTTGATTTGGAATTGTTTCTCGAAGTCGAACCAGACTACGCCCTCCCCGAAGGAATTGTAGGGAGAAAGTATGATGGTAATAAACACCTACTGTATAGTAAAGATAATATATCCCTTGGTGAATCTCCTTGGGAAGATGGTGACCGATATCTCGACCGTGTTGAAGATTTGAATCTTATTATACAAGCATTCAAAGAAGACACTA
>UEXM01001924.1_pt1 | contig 15871 bp, 12 predicted proteins | sample 1796661 | NCBI WGS metagenome assembly UEXM01 (sample SAMEA4772469, study PRJEB27181) | metagenome | reverse complement strand
AGGTTTTCTTAATTCGTTCGTCTGACATTAAATGTCGCTCCTTTTACAGCGATTTTTGAAATATAAATCTAATTTTAAAAAAACACAAGCCTGTTTAAGTTTTGTTGGCTCGATCCCATTCCATGTACCGTTTGACATACTTCTGTCTGAGCACCGGATCATCCCAAACACCGTGGTCCATCATGGCTTGTTTACGCTCAGGACTGATGTAAACTTCTTTACGAGTGGACGCGGGTGCGTGTTCTTTCCCAGAGCCAACAGCAGGACCACCACGGGCGACACGTTTTTTCTTGACAGGGGTAGGTTCTTCTTGATCTCCAACCTCATCAACGAAATCTTCGAACCTTTCAGGCAGTCTTTTGGATGCCCTTTCTGTCAACTCATCCCAGTATTCATCTGTTGCAGGATCGAAACCTTCTCTTGTTAAAGATGCATCAATAGCATTAACAATACTTGACTCCTCGTTCCCACCGTTAATGTCATACCACGGATTATCATCAATAAACTCTTGGGCATGGGCCATCACTCTGTCATCAACAGGTGTTTGTGGTTGTTGCTGTTGTTGCTGTTGAATATTAGCTTGCTGTTTTTGACGCTCCAATTGAGCTATTTTTTTCTGAGCTTGATCTCTATATTGCAACGCCTTTTGTACATCTTGCCCACTTTGATTTTCAACGCCTTTAGCAATTACTTGATCAGCAAGGTTCAATTCTTTCTGAGCTACTGCAAGATGTTGATCTAAATTTCCCATTTCAATGTTTTGCGATTTTTTTTCTTGAGCAGATACTCTCCGTTCAAGGTCTTCATTACGCTTTCTAAGAAAATTAAGTTCAACTTTATCACGTTTGATAGCTGTATCTCTACGTTGTTTACGGTCTACTTTTTCTTTGCGTCTACGCTCACGGATGCTTTCGCGTTCTTCATTTTCGCCCGAAGCAGATTCGACTTTTTCTGTCTCCTCTGGAGCAGTCTCAGTAATTTTTACATCCTCTGCGTTTTCTTTTGGTGGTGCTTCATCTTCAACAATGACAACCTCGTTGTCATCAGGCATTTCGTCACCGTCTTCTTTTCCTAGTTCTGCCATTTTCTATCTCCTTGTCAGATAAATGCTTTTATTTGCAGTGGGTCACCTGTCACTTTACCAATGATGTCTAGGTCATTGAAAATAACAAACAGGGCTTTTTCGCCATTCGGGTCTTTATCTAATGGCACTTCCCATCGGTCACCACCGTATTTGGGAACCCTTACAAAATCGCCATCGGCACACCAACTACCTTCAGGCCATAATTCCATTGTGTTTCTATTTTTGAAAGCTAGTGGTCCAACATACATAACCTTCCCGATTTGTGTATTCCATTTTTCGGTATCTTTAGTATCTGTAGTCAGGATTATACCGCCAGCTGTTTTCTTTTTAGCTGTCCTTATCTGAACCAGAACACGGCTACCAAAAGGCTGTATACCTGCGTCAATCGCGGGGAATGCCTCTTTCATTGCGTTCTCATATGTTTTTGTCACCAAATTTTTCCTCATCTAAAAGTTGCAATAGTACGTTAATTGATGCCTCATAACCAGCCATCATTCCGCAACGATGCCCGTACTCAAAAGCATCGCGGTTTTGTGGATGTCTCAAAGCCTCGTCAGCAAACTCAAACTGTTTGGCTTTGAGAGCATTCAACAATTTTGTTTCTAAGTTCACGCTGACATATAGCCCTTTGCGTTACCAGTTAGCTTATACTGATGCCGAGGTGACATAGTGCCAGCAACTTTTCCAGTTGGTTCTTTGCGTGGGCCTTTACTTAGTTTTCTTGGATTTTGGGCTTCTCTCTCGTTGTCGCGGTTTCGTTTGTAACCCATCTGGATTCTCCTTATAAAGATTGTCAAAAACACGATTCACATCCAGAGTATAATCCAAGTCAGATTTGCTATAATGTACCCACTGAGAAGGACGAAACTCCGGTGCTCCTTCCCCTGCCTCAAACCACGCAGGGTGCGTAACTCTCACACGATTATTTGGTAGAGCCACAATATTTCCTGTCCACTCACCTGCATCCAGAAGTTCAAGAACATGAGACTGCTTATGTTGAGCAGGGTCATCTCCTATTTCTGAATCTGTATAGTCAACAGTGAAATAATACTTTGCGGGGAATAACTCCCCATCAATTTTTGCTAACCAAGGACACGGTGTACATCGGTCCAAGACATAAACACTATGCGTTCTAGATGAACAATCCCACGGTTGAGCATCGTGAGTTGCCATCGGTGTAGGCCAATCATCTAATGGTGTATCGCCAACCAAGGCTGTAATAGGCATTCTAGCCCACATTGCACCACCATGAACATTCGGTTCATCGGTATCGTATGTTTCTGCACCCGTAAAAATTAACTGAAAGCTGAGACTCCGACATGGTATTGTTGTCACGGCTATTGCCATAGCATGGATAAATTCACCGTGAAACTGCTCGTGATTGTAGGTGTACTCTCTTCGCACCCAACATTTGAAGTGCGGAATATTACTCTGCAAAAACGCCATGTTTTAAGTTCTACTCTTTGTCAGTTATGGTGTTGGGTTTGGATTTATTCCTGTTCCGGTGGATACTGCCACCTTTTCACCCGTAGCCATTTCAGCAGCTGCGAGTAATTTAGCTGTCTCGTTATCTGACGTATTCATTCGTTCTCTGGCTGCTAAGTCCTCAGCCTTTCTTCTGTTCTCGTTTTCTTGTTTGATAGCCTCTAAATCAAATTTAGCCTGACGATCTGCAATGTCATTCTCTATTTTAGCTGCTTCAAGTTGGTCTTCGTTTGCCATTTCGGTAGTTTTTAGTTGTATTTTCTGATTTTCAAGCTCCATTTTGGCCTGTAGCTCTATTTGATCCTGTTGAATCTTGGCTCGATCTGTTTCTGCACGCTGTTGCAACGTCATTTGGGCAATTTCTAGCGATTTGTCTTGTGCCATTGGTGGTTGTGGAGCGAATTTCTGTGCTTCGGCAGTTATTTTGACCAAATCTTGCCCGAAATCACCTAATTGTTGCTCTATAAACTGTTGAACTTGGTTAATTACCGTAACTTCTTCCCGTGCTTCGTCCTTAATTAAATTTTGAGACTGTGCCATTTGGACTGCCGTATGAGCTTCCACCAAATAATAGTTTAAAAGGTGATCTCTCAGATGAATTGCCATTGGATACAGAAAAGTTGGTTGAATGGCAGGGTTCCCACCGAACAACGGAGACTTCAGGAAGGGCATATGCGTCAACATATGTGCCATATGGTCCTGTTCGGGCAGGACATACACGGGTCTACCCAACGCAGCAGCCACATTTTCACTAACTGGGTCAAGATTTTCAGTTCCGGGAGGGTCAATTAACACCTCTGAGTCTGGAACTTTCATAACTCTCAGGAACATTTCCTCAACTTTGCGTGCATCATACATTTGAGGCATCAAACGAGCACGTTCCATGATAGCTTGGATTTGTGCGAACCGTTGTGTTTCACTAAAAATAGCTGGATCACTAACCGGAACGACATCCATAGGACCATCAAAGTCAACTGGTTCTATTTCAAGGCCAGCTTCATTGCCTTGTAGGTCTTCGTCCACCATGTAAGCACTGTTGATTCGGTGTAGAATCTTAAAACAACGCTCCATAGACGAGTGTAAACGTGAATGTATCGAGCTAAACACCACCATACCCTGTTCAATAAGAGCCATTGTGGTGCCAACAGGCATATTTGGATTGGTATCACTTAGCTTTTCAAATGATGTTTGAACCACACTTTGGCCAGCATCAACTAAAAACCCTAGTAATTGAAACAGTGTAGGACTTGGTCCACCAAATGGCAGTGGCATCGCTATCTTTCGGATGTCATCAACCATCGCCCCACCTTCAATTTCAGCAATTTCGGTAGGTTGCAAGCTAATTGTTTGTCCACTCGGACCACCTTTTAGCTTTAACATTGTGGGAATGTTTTGAATATGAGCACTATCCATCAATGCCCTCAGTGCTCCGGTAGCTGCCCCACTTAAACCACCGATCATCTGAGTTAATCCGATAGGATAGGCTCCTCGCCACGGGACGAAAGGAAACTCAACAATCCAATCCAACTCGTTTTTCATCTCATCGTCTGCTTCCCAGTTACGATACAATGACAACGCCTTGTTGGTTGTTTTATCTACTGTCAGGATGTATGGCTCTAATCCATCATCGAAATCCATAAACGTATAGATTTCAAATATAGTTCTCAAACCATCTTCGTTATAACTCGTTTCACTTTTACCTTCTATCTTGTCGTTAGCAGTAGTTGCTTTGCTATACTCTGGTTCATTCGGATAACCCAGATCAACATCGATATACATACCAGATGTAACCCGTCTTTCGTATTCCATTTTGGTGATATACTGCACATGGGTCTTACGTTCTGCCGTGTAAAAGTTCGTAGCAGCGAACGGTAAGTATACATCATCAATTGGGATAAACTCAGATTGTGGTTTACGATGCAAACTATCCCACATAAATTTCATATACTGCCCACCACCAAGGGGTAATTGCGTGCTCAATTGTTCTAGTTCAGCACGGAACTCAGGCATTTGTTGTGTGGTTTGCCAGTTCATAAATTCGGTTTTGCGTCTGGCTTTGTCTAATTTGTCTGGCGTTTGCTCACCCTGAACTTTACTTTTTACGGGTCCGTTAGATGGAAACGCTTCCTTCATAAATCGTGCGGAAAAGTCAACGCACGCTTGGATTAACATCGGATGTACGACACGGTTAGCACCTTCAAATTGTGCTCCACCCGGAGCATCATCACCGAGGCCAGTACGTTGTAATCCTAGCTCATACTGTTTATCACGTTTTTCTCTAGACTCTTTATCCTTGGAGATTTTGTCTACAAGATCAACGATAGCAGTATTAAGTTTATTCTGGTCTACTTCTTCAACAATATTAGCAAAATGTGCAAGCCTTTGCTCTTGGCTCAACTCCATTTCATCAAGACGAATGAGAGCACCGCCATCATCTGTGTCTTCTACCTCAGCTAACTCGTTTGGAATAGCAACAGTTTCACCCTGTTGTTCTTCGTCCATCATAGTTTCGTCAGACATCATATGACTCCAGTATCTGATCAGACATCATGTCGATTTTTTTGGCGTTGTAAACCCCACCCTCAGCAAAATTTACTCTTCCTTTTAATCCAACGTTGAAATTGTTTGAGTCTTTATCGTAACTTCCACCAAATCCTATTCTGCCCATAGGAGTTTCATAACTTAATTCACCTTCTATTGGTCCACCACTCGGACGGTATGTTCCACGGGCTTGAATACTATCTAAACCTTCATTAACTGGAATTGTTATTCCACCTGTGATTGGCCCCGCTTGGATGCTACCTTGAAATGGATTGTCCATCATCCTGCCAGCACCACCTTCGATACTCACTGATCCATCAATAACTACACCAAGGTCGGGAACTGTTTTGATTGCACCTATTTGGGCATAGGTATTAATGGTATCTTGACTAACTACTTTCATGGTTACTTCTTCGGTTTTTGGATCAAAGTAAGGTATTTCTATCATGTCTCTACCACCACTTATTTCCAATCCCCCAGTCGCTTGTGCTCCAAGAAATTTTCCAAACAAATCTTGAAAGAAAGTTGTTCTAGGTTGACCACCTTCGTTGTAACCACGCTTTTTCATTTCTTCAATTGACGCTGAAATTGTGTCAACAACTTCTGGTGTAATTTCCTGTCCGGGTATTTGAGTTCGTATTGCTGTACCTTTATGGGCCTCTGTCTCAGGTTTTCCTTGAACCAATGTTCCTTCACGCTCTTTGTACAATCTTGGAAAAAATTGAGCTTGCGGAATATCTCGTTCAAGACCACCTAGATTCGTGCCAGACATTTGGGTGTTATAAGTTGGGTGCGGAATTAATGGATCAGTGATGGCATCGGCATCAAGATCAATTTTTGCAATAGCACCGCCAAACATTCCGGGTGGTGTATATATTTGAGCTTCGTCTGTGGTAGCAACCCTTGCTTTACCAGAAGATGGAAATCCGGCTTTCTGTCCTTCTGCCTTTTCCATTATTCGCATGAACTTTTTACGAACTCTTGATGGTGCTTTTACTATGTAATCCCGAAGGTCCGGTGAATCTATTCCGGGCCAATCTTCTACTGGCCTGAAGTCTTTGTCCTTCGTAACTTGCGTTCTCATCAATTCATCAAATCTTGCCATATCTTTTTTCTTCATACCACCACGAGAAATTGTTACGGCAGTCATTTCTGCTAACAACTCTGGCGTGAAGCTATTAAAATCTAATGCTGGTGGACCCATTGTTCCAGTTACACCAACGACTTCTTTACCTGTTTTTTCTGCTTCTTCTCTTGCACGGGTAATTAATCGAGTGATGATATTCTGACCAGATGCCCAAATAGCTGTATCCGGATCATTTGAAATACGTTTCGGACCACCTTTCACATCGATTGCATCGCCACGCATAAAGTCTCTACCACCATATGTGGTGACAGGTCTTTCAAGTTTTATATCATCAACTCTGCTTATTTCTTTTCCGAGACTTGAACGATCTCCATAAAGAGGAATAGCAACCTTACCTTCCAAATCTTCAATTTTTATTATTTTCTTTGGTGGTAATTGAACAACTGTTCTTTGTTCAACATCAACTTGATCTGGTGGTTTATCCATCTTGGTTGCCTGATACCCAAGAGGATCAATCTCTTCTTTTCTAAGTTTGGAATAATCAACTTCATCTTGACCAGATTTCAACTCTGGACCTCTACCACCGCGACCCTCTACACCTTTAACAATATCCTCGGCTCGGTTCTCGACAATATTTGGATCGTACTCTTTCATAACACTTCGTGTCATATCACGCCTTGGTCCAGCCGTAGCAGTGCGACCAAACGGTATCAGGCTTATACCCATCATCCCAGCCATTGCTGTTGCCTTGGCAATCTCATCATCGCTCAATAATTTTATAATGGTTTGACCCATTTCCTGTAATTCTTGCGGAGCAGTCGGACGCAATGCTTCAACCAGATCAACATAGTTGACAACACCGTCATCATTTAAATCTGCAATGCTTGATGTCTCTTTGGTAACTGCTCGTTGGTAATCTCTTTCATCCATACCCAAGTCAAGCTCAACTGCTCCACCCTCGGCATAGGTCACATCTAACATAAAGTCTTCACGCATTTCTGGCGTGATGTCCATTCGCCAATCTCCGTTAGGTGATTGGTAAGGTTCAACCCCATACTTCTTACCTAGCTTCTTGGCTTCTTTCACCATCACAGTGTCATATAACGTTCTCGCACCCTCGGCTAAATTTTTTTCTTTAGATGCCGATGTTTCAGGCAAAACAACATCTCGAACGATAGGTTTATTAAAAGCAACTTGCGTTACTTCAGTTGATGGCGCTGCTTGGATTATTTTTTTTATTTCCTCACCATATCGCATACCTATGATCTCTAGAATTTGTTCGGGAGCAAAATCTCCCCCTAGATCATCTACAATTTCTCTGTTCCTGACAGGGTCTTGATACTTGAATACACCATTTGATGGATCATATTCAAAAGCCTCGATATGTCTGGTTGCATTCCTAACCGCCGCGGATTGATTACCACTGATCCACCCGATAGCATCTGAACTATTACCAACCCCCTCGTTGACTAGCCTTTGCATTGCTAACTTGGGCCATTCTTTAAGAAACGGAAAGTTCTTGGGAACACCCTCTGGTGTGTTAACATTATTTAATAATCTTCTTTGTGCATCTAATCGTTGCAGTTCGTATTTTATTTCCTCTATGGCATACGGATCATCTTGTTTTCTCCGTGCCGTTTCGTATACCGTTCCTCGTGTCGATTCGAATGGTACTTCCCTTGTTGGGGGATCGAGGTACAAAGCATTTTCTAGCTTTTCTTTGGTTTCCTCAATCTCCAAAGCTATCTTCTCTTGAAGCTCTGCTTTGTCTTTACGCGAAATTTTTTCGGGCAGTTCTTTAAAACCTCTTTCGATATTTTCAGTTCCAGTTGGCAAACCCGATAATTTTAATGATGACTTAGACGTATTGAAAGGATCTTCTTTCAACATTTGCTCAGTGATGTCTAGTTTAAGTCCTTCGATTCTGCTAGTGGGGTTTGATGAACTTAACGTTAGTGGAGTAAATTGATCGTACTCACCTTCCTTTGCCACTTTTATCGCAGTGTCATTTTGAAACTCTTCCGAAAACGTAACGTATTTATACTTTCCGTCAGGTAGCCGATCAGCAACCTGATCTACTCGCATATGAAAAACAGCATTGGGATAATCTGCATAGTGAACGTTTTCAACATCCACAGCGTCCATTCCCGCTTTCTGCAATTCTCTTTGATACTGACGTTTCATTTCTGGTGTTAACGTTACAACAATTTCTTTATACTCATCTGATATAACACCATCATCCCCAAATACACCCTCTGGCCTTCGCATTGTGTTGTAGTAAGGGGCTTCGTATGCGGGAAACTCTTTCTCTTGTAGAACTGTAGGATAACGTTCAACTGTACCCGATTTTGTCGCATAACTTCTACCCGGCTCCGTCTTATCCAATACCTTTTCTAGATACTCGGTGGTTACCGTGTCATCGGGTTTTTCACCAGCCATCTCCTGAAGTTTGGCTTGGTATCTTATGTTCTCAAGCTCTGGGTCAAGAAAGCGTTTCTCCGTTTGACTAACACCCTCAAGTTGTTTCTTTACTTGTGGTATAGTCATCGTCTTTTGTTTACTGCCACGAAGTGCATCACGGAGTCGGCCCTTGTAACTCGCAGCTTCTAACACAGAAGTGTCTGGTAAGTTCCCTGCAATGTCCTGTAAGAAACTCTTGATCGGTCTGCCTATCGTGCTCGTAGCAAACTTCGCACCGGGAACGTAGTCAGCAGCCATCAGGCCACTTAGCCCTAACATCGCCACGCCTTTCGCAAGGTCACCCTGACTGATGTTACTTGTCGCTTGCTTCAAGGCTCCCCCGATTTCACTCGGATAGGACGGACGCACCGCCTCGTACCCATCATAGAAATCAATCCGACCATCCTCATTTAAATCAGCTAGAAGACTTGTTTCTTGTGTAACAGTTCGAGGATCACGGTCCTGTGTCGTTCTGAATTGACCCAACGTTCCGGTCATCGCTTCAGTTAGTGGGTCATCTCCGGTGACACCCAACACGCGACCACCCTCATTCCACTTGACTTTGTTCGCCCAGTACGCGGCCGATGTCGGACCCTTTTTAATATTCTTAGCGTGCCTCGCCTTGAATGACTTCCGTCTGTTCTTCTGGGTTTGTGACTCACCAGATTTGGGCTTGCCCGCCGTAGTCACACCCTGTTGTCCAAACCGGATGAGTCTTTCAGTTCCACCGTCATTAACTTTAACAACATGGGATTTGGTCTTATGGTCAGGCGTGCGTCTTGGCGTATTAAGTTTGAGACTTTCTTTTAAAGATGGCGTGCTCATTATATGTTACTTCCGTCTGGTCCGAAATCACCAAACCCAACAGGGGGATTGGTATAGGGGTTCCCATCTGTAAAACCCATAGCATCGTCTAACGCTTCAGTAAAACTCATGTTGTCGTACATCATGCTATCAATAACTCTTGCTGCTTTGAATGCTGCCGCAGTTGGCGTTAATGGTGGCGCATTTCCAAAAGCATCCATAACATTGCCAACAGAAAAGTTTCCTATGTCTGCTGTTCCAACGTCTGCCCTCATTGCATCTGCACCACCCGTGCCATCCATGTTCAAAGATGATCCATACTCAGACAACAATTCCTGAATGTCCCTTACCTGTTTGTCAGCATAACTGTCACCCTCACCCGTGACACCTAGAATACCATACGCTCTCGCCAATTCACCTACACCACCAAGATCATCCAACATGGAAGGACCGCCCATGTTAGTGCTCGGAGCAAATACATTACGCAAGAACCTAGACATATCTTGACCTGCCATGTCTTCATTCATACCACCGCCTGCACCACTACCAAGCAAATTGGTTTTAAAGTTCTGGCCTATGTCACCATACACATTACTCAATGCAATCGGATTATCTATCTCCTCGTTGAAAATATAAGTGGGTCTAGACATATCCTGATTGTCACCAACATAATTTCTGTCCTCAACATTCATTAGTATCTTGGCAATGTTCATCAAACCAGAATTGACATTTGGCAACTCCATACCAAAACCATATCGGTTATCTTCTATCCCAAAGTCTGGGGTAAATGGCGTGCCATAATAATGCTGTCTCGCAAAGTTGTCCTCGAACTCTGACGTTGGCGTGTATGAATTACCAAACCTATTCTGATAGTCTGTAGTTGCCTGTGCAAGTACATCAGGATTAACAGTCAGGTATTGCCTCTCAGGGCTTTGGACAGCGAAGTCTTCTACTTGTGCCTGAAAGTCTGCACCCGGTGCCACACCTTGTGATGCAACATACGCTGTAGCCTGATTCAATAATTCTGGGTTGGCCTGTAATGTCTGCAATGCTCCGCTAAGTTGGGGAGGGTTAGCCCTCATGTTTGCTAACGATGCAGCTTGCTGATCAGCATATTGCTTAAACAAATCCATGTTTACTTCACCCGTATTGGGGTCTAGTGCTATCGCTTCTTCATAGGTAATAGCCATACTAACTCCTACACGGCATATGGATTGATCCGTGGCTTGTCGGGCTTGATAGGCTCGTCAATATCCATAGCCTGCGGTAGCTCAAACCAACGATCATTTTTCAGATATATCATAGCTTGAGTAAATGTGTCCACATAATCATCGTGCGCTGCAACCGGAAACTTCGTTAACTCACTATAGAACTCATTGGCCCAACTCACCCTATGGCCCGGATTCTTTTTACTCTCCGGTATCCATACCATGCCCAGTTCCAAGATCGGTGCAGCCTGATGTGCTCGACTGACTTTGTCTGCGTTGTGGGGGTTGTACCCCACGGCCGGTACCTTCGCCAATCGCAAATCCTGTAGGAGTGATTGCCCACTCGCCTTGGCCTCGACCAATATCCGATCCGGTCTGCGTGCTCGACTGTATGGGCTATCCTTACTCAATCCCCCATACTCGGTGTTCCAATCCTTAATCGCTCTGGCCCGAAGGTCTGGGTAGGTCAGGTGTTCGGACCAAGCGTCAATCAACATCACGCCCCTCTCGCCCTCGTGGGTGAACATTGCCCAGACAGTACAGGCTGTTGGGTCACCCGTTGTCTTTTCCGTGAAGGCACAATCGTAGCTTTGGAGAATATACTCGAACGGGGGTAGCCCCTGATCGTGAGGCCACAACTCAAAGTATTGCGTGCGGAGTATACCACCCTCGCTCGGTGTCGGGTCTTGTTGCAACTGGCCAGCCGTGCCATACGTTCCCAACAACTGCTTGAGTTCGGTGATCTCCTTCTTGCCGAATCGCTCAGGGCAGATTAGTTCGCCCTCTACTTCCCGTGGGTCATACACTCCGAGTACCGACTGCCTCTCCACACCATCCCACTCAGCTGGTATCATCAGATGTTCCCATCCCCCGATGTCATCCAAGATGTGGCCCGATATGTCTCGGTCATGTAGCCGTTGCATGATGGTGACCATCGCGTCATTGCGCGGATCGTTCAGTCGAGTGGACCACACCATATCGAACCAGTCCAGTGCGCTCTCTCTAATTGTATCGGACTGTGCTTCCTGTGCCGAGTGGGGATCGTCAAGGATCAGCCTCGATCCACCTTCCCCCGTTGCAGTACCACCAACCGATGTGGCGAGTCGGTATCCAGTCTTGTCGTTCTCGAATCTTTGCTTGGCGTTCTGATCACCGGACAGCGAGAACAAGTGACCCCACTGTTCCTGATACCACGGCGATTGGATCAGCCGTCTGGCTTTCAGGTTGTCTCTTATGGATAGGTTGCCTGAGTAGGACGCACAGAGAAACTTTTGCTCCGGTTGAGTCAGCCATTCCCACATGGGCCACATCACACTGACGATGGTACTCTTACTATGTCTCGGTGGGATATTGATCAGTAGCTTTCTGATCTCGCCATCAGTCACTGCCTGTAGGTGTTCACATATCTCCTCGATGTGCCAACCTGCAATGAACTTTGTTCCGGGCTCCACAACGTGCCATGATTGTTTGACAAACTCATAGAGTGAAGCACTCGCCGCCCGTCTTTCTTTTTCTCTCTTGAGAAGATCGCGCAGTACAGCAGGACTCGTTGTATTTATATTCTCAGCTAGACTCATCACTCCCCACCTTGTCGAGCAGTTTCTGCATATCATCAAGTTCGGAGTCTGACAAGTTTCGGAGATCGACCGCCGCCAGTTGGATTGGACCACCGCCCTTCCCTGTCACCTCTTGGGTTAGCTTGTCACCATACACTTTGGGAAGCATCTTACTGAGCATCCACTTCCTTGTGTCAACACGGAGTCGGTTGCGTTGGATCGCCTCTGACGATAAACGCTCACGAACTCCATGCTCGTCGGTGGTGTAGTTCTCATCAGCTATCGCTACGATCTCATCAGCTAGTAGCTCGTAGGCCATCTGCCTCGCGTGCGCGTACTGTTCGGCTAAATCAGAGCTGGCCCCCATCCAATCGAGGAAAGTTGAAGACGAAGGAAGATCGTCATCCCCATCAAGAATTGATCGAAGAGACTTTCCCTGAGCAATTTGATAGCATACGAAGCCTGTAATTTTTTCCCTATCATATTGTCTAGCATTAGGACGTTGTGAGTTCTTCTTATATGTTCGGATTTTATTTTCAGAAACCGAACGATCACTTGTTTTGATCAATTTCAGGTCAGGTTTTTTTGTCTTATTTTTTGTCTTATTTTTGTCGTTCTTTTTGTCCACCATTTTTAAGCTCCAAATAGCCGTTTGATCGTTCTGTTTTCCCTATAGTAAAAACGAACAGAACGAACGTATCTAATCATCGGCGTGAGAGGGCTATAAAATAGCCCCTCTCTCTGACGATTGATGACTTCAGATTTACCACTAATTTTGATCGTTCGGAATTTGTTTTTAAAAAACCGAACATTTAGAACATTTAGAACATATAGCATTATTTATAGAACTTATGGTTGTTGATAGTCAGTATATATTTATAGGGCCACTTGGGGTCAATAGACGTTGCGTGATAGAAGGTACTACCCTCAGTTATGTCAACACTCAGGTTGTAACTGTACCATGCATCCTCGGCTATCCTGACAGCTTTAGAGAATGCTTTCTGGTTGGTTGGTATGTCAGACTTGCCGTCACAATAAAACGAGAACTGGCATTTGTTTCTGAGTGGAGCGTTCACATCCCACTTTAAAGTTGGTCCCTGTGATACCACTTCGCAGAGTGTATCGGGCCATCGTGGGTCATGCATTCTATTGATGACTACATTAGCGACACCTAGCATTCCTGCATTACCTTCGCCTCTGGCTTCGTGGTACAGGGTTACTGCGAGACAGGTCAGTTGCATCCCAACTGCTAATACTGCTTCCTGTAACATATTTAATCTCCATTCTCAGTTATATTTAACTTGCAGTTAACATTTGCTTTTGTTATTCAGGAGATGCAATCTCCTCTGGTTGCGAACAAAACATTCCTTCATAGAGAGCCATCGTATTCCTAAAGTACGGTGGTTCTTTTTTTATACGAGTATGTCTACCTTGATACCCCGTGGTGGATTTGGTGGTGACAGGTGATCAGCGTGATCGTGTGGTGGTAGGATTTGATCTGTCTGATGTTTGTGTCGTTCAACGTGTTTAGGTTCAAGTCCCGTTTGTTGTCCGGTTGAATTAAATATTGGGTGCCACATGAGGCTTGAGTTGATGCTATCTATTCCCATTACATATCCACTTCGTTGGTTGTTGTACCTTGAGCGTGTTCGTCTAATTCTTTTTTCACCTGATCCTTTCGGTTTTTAATTTCCTGTCTCCTGAGTTTTTCGCTTTCACTCATTCTTTTTTTGTGTGGTACTGAATCTACGATCTTATCAAACTGATCTTGGATTCTTCGCATAAACTCCTCATCTGGTTTTGACATCGTTGTCTCCTTAAAACGGTAAGTCTTCATCGTCTAATACATCGTTAGTAATCTTTTGCTCATTTATAAACAGGCCATGTGTTTGTCTGCCAACCTGATCTGGCAAGGCAATGTTATTTATAATGCCATCCCCGATCAAGTGATCGATAGCCTCGGTCTTTCTGGCTTGGCTACCTGCAACACCACCCTTAGCTGTTGATAGTCTTTCGTAGTGGGATCGAGAGTGGCCCGGATCTTTTCTAATCAACCGAACCAATGCATCACATAGCTCCTGTAGTTTCTCGTTTGCCTTGGATTGTTTCACTCTTTCTTTTGAGCTTTTGCGTTCACCATCTTTAAGAGGCCGAGCGTAAGCGTGGGTAAAGTAGAGTATGTCATCGTACCCCAACACATCCTTATGGTGTTCTGAGTTAGATACTAATGTAAAGGTCAACTCGTTATAGTCTGTTGGAAACCGGACCTTGGTTGTTTGTAAGATACGATCCTCAGTAACCTCATCTTTAAACATGGTGTACACACCCTGAGCATCTCCGGTCCAAGCACTAGCTCCCCGTGGTGATAACATATCTGATTCACCGGAGCCTAGAGCCTTAGCCGTATGACTTATAATAATAACAGGGAAGCCATCAAATTTTTCTTTGAGCATTGCCATCACTTTGCCTACCTCACTGTTATCATTCTCCGACTCCACATCGAAAATTGAATTAGCTGTATCTAACAACACTAATGGCAAGGCATGGAAGGTACCACCGTCAGCCATTTCGTTTGGATAGGTCCACTCTCGGTATTCGTCTGCCACTTGTGCCACGATGTCAGCCTTGAGCCTACGAGCTGGAATAACCTTCACTGAATCAAAGTCTTCTTCTCGTGCTCCGGTGTTACCAAACGTGGCTACCGAGTAAATGATACGTTGGACCTGAACCACTGACTCGGTAATGATGATTACATTTCTCCGTATGGTTGGTATCAGTTCGTAGTCAACCGGATAGATATGGGCAACGCTCAGGGCAAGTGGGATAGCAAGTGTCGTTTTACCTACACCCGGAGCACCTGCGAGGACGTTGATCCCAGTGCTCATAAAATCGTCCATGATATATTCAAACGATGTGACAGAGTGACTACCTGATCCCTGATCGTTTTTGAGAGATAACGGATGGACTTCATCAACAGACTTAGGAGTGATACCAACTCTGGAAACCCACCCGTTATCAATCGCACTACGAAAGATGGACTTGAACGTTATTGAATGTGGTTCATCCAACACATCCCATTTTCGGCGCGAAACTGTAGCATCAAACTTTGGAGACTTCGAAGACCAATCCATCCAGACTGAGTATCCGTTTTCCCCATATGGTTTGAGTGCCATTCCCACTTGTACCCAAGTGTTATATTCATCGCTAGAAATGTAAGTCAAGGCATCACGAAGATCGTCAAACGTTTGAGCCGTGGCTACTGGTACCCCAGACTTCTCAACCACCTCGTAAGCCTCAGTCTTGGCCCGTGTCCTATCGGTAATAAACTTTGGTAGCTCAGATGGCACCACGGGGTTTACCTTCGCTATGGGCGATTTATTGTCATGCCATCGATACGGACCTAGCTCACCAAGACTTGGAGCAACTACGATGTAACCGTTGTGCTTCATGTCTAGACCAGAGCCTATGCTACTTGGATACGATGTGTTTTCCTCAGCCCTAAACAGTCTATGTTCACCACCTGACTGAGTGACTGCAACACAATCAGAATACAAGACACCATGTTGGCTTTCTATTTTTGCAAGGGTTTCATCTCCACCATTGCGTGGGTCTATATCGAGGGCAACCAACCCTGACTGAGCTAGGC
>UEXM01001923.1_pt1 | contig 15875 bp, 15 predicted proteins | sample 1796661 | NCBI WGS metagenome assembly UEXM01 (sample SAMEA4772469, study PRJEB27181) | metagenome | reverse complement strand
CATCTAACACTGGCACACCAGCAGCACCTTCACTTAGTCCGCCACGGGTAAAGCCCGCTGGGGCAAACCATGGTGCCTGTTGCCTATCGGTGCTGGATAGAACACCCAAAGCAGCGATTGAAGGTGGTGCCCACAGGGTCTGATTGGTGTTGTTATCCAAGATTCGTACCCATGGGTAATATGCTGCACCATAGCTGTTGTTGATGCTGCGATCAGAAAGGTTACTGGCAGCTAAGGCAGGCGTACTCTCCGTATTTCTAGCCTCCGCACTAGCAGAACTCTCAGTGTCTGGGACATAGGCGTTTGGAATATCAATAATTGCAAGAGTATCTGCACGATCCTCGGCAGTCTCCAAAAGTGAGTCTGTGACAGCAGTAACAGTAACACCTGGGATGGTAATTGCGTTCATCTGCACACTATCAGGATCAGCCACAATGTTAATTGCCTTCCTAAGAGAGAAAAGTTCGTAAGAATTTGTGTCACTAATGTTAGTGATGGCGTCCATCTTAGTATTTCTGAACGGATCTCTTTCAGTGATGTCTAAGCCGTCAAAACCACCGTGCAAAGTAGTTGTAAAACGGTCTATGCCATTGGCTAAAGGTGTTTTATAAGAACCTACTGCACTGAGACTTACTCCTTGCTGTCTGTAGCCAGTGTTTCCACCTTGGTACTGATATCCGGCAGAGACCGAGCCAGAGACATTATCTAGGGAGAATACCCAAGCAATCTCAAACGCTTCACTTGCAGCTTTAGCGGTTGTTTCACCAGCTACGTCCAGCGCAGTGCTGGCTGGATTATCATTAATAGAACTAAAGTCAAAAGATCTTGGTCTTAGGCAGTCACGGATGGATGGGTTAAAGAACGTATTTGTATTTGTTCTGCCAGTCCATGCGCCCCAGAAAGTATTATTTGTGTTTCTAGGCGAGCCCCATGTGCTCTTAGTTCTCAAAGGAACACTTGGGAACTGGATTGAACCACTGAAGAAAGATGTAGCATGATCCATGGCTGGCAACCCTTCCAAAGAAAGAATTGAATCACCGGCAGCAGTATGACCTGCTAAGCCATAGTCAGTGTCTACATCGCCATCAAGTATAGTGCGTACACCACCACGTGCGCCGGCAACGGGAGCGTTGAGGGACGTACTAAAACCAGAGGAGCCGCTGACCACACCCACATCACGGTATTTGATAGGACCGAAGACGCCGAATGGTAACCAACGAGTCTCGCCTGAACCAGCGGCCACATCTTCATTGACCACTGCACGAACGAAGTTAGATTGGTTTTCAAACTCTCCGTACTCAACATTTCTTAACTCTGATGTGCTATAGACTTGGTACTTGTCACCAATTCTTTTAGCAATATAGTCTGGAGATGCTGGGTTCAAGTTTAGGTTATCATACCTTTCAAGGATAACTTGCCTGTTATCATTGTCAGTAATCTCACGGATAAGAACAGAGAAACTACCATAAGATTGGAAGTTCCCGGTGGGAGCCTTAATGTTTGAGATAGAGACTTTAATTTCTCTTTGAGCCCAAGCACCTGCGGTGAGAGCCTCAAGACGGAACAGCTTCTGTTGATTACGAGCACGATAAGAGGTATTATCGGTGCTTAAATCCTGAGAGATAAACCAACCAGTGGTGCCCTTTGTAGCAGCAGCGTTAAAGTCATTCTGTTGAACGTTTATATTGCTGTTGTTCTCAACCATTGGAAGAATAGCAGCATGAAATTTAGTGTTATCTGACCCAGACAAAAGCCCAAGTTTGTCTTCGCCCTTAGCGCCGACCTGATATTCATAAGACTCGCCGAGCCAGTAAATACCACCCTGATAGAATGTTCGGGTTGCAGCAGTTGTAATCTCACTGTTAGTGATTGTTGGATTTGTGTTAAGAGCTTTTCTCAGGAAGTTATCCGAGTCAGGGTTTAGACTAACTTGAACTTTTTCATCTACCCCGCCGGTTGATCCCGTAAATACGAGTGTAAAATCATCTGCTCCGCCGACAGCGTACAATGTTGATCCGTTTTGTCCCGTAGATGCCGAGAGAAGAACACGCCCGGACTCTAAATAGAACTGTGCGGCCACTGCGCCCGAGACAACGGTTCCTTCGTTGAGGAGCGATGAGGACGGGAACACAACCAAAGCATATACACCGCCGCTGTCACTGCTGGTACCAGCAGTACCTACCGAATAGCCTGCCAAGCCGGTGCCAGTAGCGCCCGTTGCTTGGTCACCCAAAACACGGAGGAAGGTAAGAGGAGAATTGTTTCTCAACCAAGCCTTTGCAGCGTATGGGGCGTAAGTAGGAGCAGTATTATTGCCTTCACGCCATGCGTCGCCGCCTTCATTACCAGGCACAGGATCACCAAAAGTCTGTACAAAATCAGAATATGAGTTTACTTGCACAGGTTTATTGGCAGGTCCCTTGCGGGAACGCCCAATAACTACTGGTCCAATCTCGGTTGGGGTTGCTGGAAGTTGTGATTGATCTATCTCGTCAACGAACACTCCAGGCGAAATGAACTTAAACTTTTTAGAAGAGTTGTCAGCCATCGAAATGTTTTCTCCTCGGTTTTAATCGTATAGTAAGGTATCTAACAATTTACACTAAATACCAATAATAAATAGTAAGGCACTGTTCCAAACGCCAGGTTGATTATCTTCTGTATTTATCTTTTCTACCAGCATGGAACTCAGGCTCGTCACCGAGCACTACCCTTTCTCTGCCAATTGTAACCTCAGCAGCGGATTCACGCACTGTTACGGTGGGTACTTTATCATTTTCTCCTGCACCAATAACGTAACCTAAAACTGTAAGGGTGGTCGTGCTTTTAAAGATTCTTTCTTCTAGCCCTAGCCCACTGTTGTTTCCTTCGTTTGAAAAGGTTTCATCGCCAAAAACTTCAAATTGATGGCCGTCATGCTCAATGTTAAACGCTACGGGCGTAGAAAAAGACCCTAAAAACGCCTGCATGATTTCGTTCATCTGGCTCTGATATTCTGTTATGAGTTTTACCTCATAAGTGACTTCCACATAAGTGGGCATCGGAATATACAGCGTGTCATATACTACCTTCTCATTGTCAAAGGGAAAGTTATCTTGTTTAAATATTTTCTTTGCCGTGAGGTTTGCACGCTCACGAGACTTTTCTTGATTTACACGACGGGCAAAAGGAATAGCACCGCCCTTTTTATAAAATCCGTAGTAAGGTGGAATATACACTCCGTATTTTCCTTTATTACTTGGGTTATTAACTACAGTCCCTCTTACAATAGACATCATGGGGTACTCTAATGTTCGTCCGTTAGGTCGTAGATTTGGATCATCTTTAATCTGAAATGATCTTTCGGGCGACGCAAACACAACCGGGACTTTGTGGAAGCCTCCATTTGTGTTACAGAAGATATTTAGATCGTCATTTAAATAGTTAAAAAACGCAGTGTCAATCGTCTCTAGGGTAGAGGGGTTGAAACCATATCTAGCTTGTAATTCTTGATTTAACTCAGTACGTTTTGGCATAGCTTAGTTTCCTAAATATTTTTCCCTGGATTGAATAAACCTTTTCTTGCTTGAATACAGGATGCTTGGACCGAAAGTGCTTTTCCGTCAGCAAAGCCAGAATCCTGCCCAAACAGATAGCGAGCCTCTTCAAAAACATCTACAATCTCAAAATATTGCAAATCGTACTGGACAAAATCTCCGGGACGGACAAACAAATCCTGATCTTCAGTTAGACGGCGCTTGTGAAAATTAATTTTAATTTTAAAAATACTATCATAGCCAAACTCGTCTTGCTTACGTTCAGAACCCTCATAATCAACAAGGGAGTACACCCTGATTGGGGGTAAAAAAGTCTTATCTATTGCTTCACCATAAACGTTGTATTTTGTTAATGTCTGATCTATTGGAAAATACAATACTTGTTGACCAACAACGTGTTCAATTACCTCATCGTTGATCTGTTTTACAAAATCTCTCTCAGCCTTCCCTACAAACAAGGGTGGTGGAGGATTAGTAGGTTGTGTCCATCTATTTTGAGCCATCTACTTAACCCACATAGATGCCCATTGGGATCTTCCCAACGACTTCCTGAAGATTATTCATCATTTGAGCATCACCCTCGGCAAGAGCCCCGTAAGCCATCTCATCAAGGACAGTCTTTAATTCTTCTCTTAGTAAGCTTTGTTCTTCTTTAGCTTCAGAGACCAAAGCAGGACCATTGAGAGTAACCTCATTTCCAGGGATAGGAATAGAGGCGAGTTTTGATCTAACCTGTCCTAATGTTTCTTTAGCCAGAGACAGTGCAAACCTGCGAATCCACTGCTTTCCGATACTGTTAATATTTTTATAAGGGACATTAGGGAAAGGCAGTGTGTTCATATTGTTGACACCATCTGCGCCATATTTCCGGTCAGGGTCCTCATAGAATGCGTCCTCGGAGACTCTAAAATCCACCCAAAACTTCTTAGGAGTAACACCACTGGGAATTGGGAAGATTCTTAACTTGTTATTATTAATACGGAAAGAGTAATGTGATGCTCTTACATTTAGATCTTCTTCAAAAGCATATGCCTGTAGTACATTTTGCCATGCAGGAACTAATTGGAACTGACTGTCGTCAGCATACATCCCGTAAGTGGAAAGGTTACCAACTGCGCCGATTGAATAGCCACCATAAAAAGCCCACATAGCTTGTGGGGTTTTATAATAAACTCTTTGGATGGTAATAGCATTCTTACCTACACTATTACTAAAGGGTGTATTTGCCTCAAGAGACGCACTATAAATAATATCTTGCAGATCATAATCCTGTTGATTATCAACAGCGTCAAAAGAAGCAGAGTAGATTGTCTGAGATGCTCCTACACCGGCATGAAGACTAACACCTCGTCCGACGTGAGTAGCATAACCCAATTGAAAGCGTGGGAATTTAAGATTGGGCTTTACTTCTAACCCATTCCCATATTCAGTAAATTCTCCATCCTCATCAAATGAACCTGTAGTATTACCCAAAAGATCAGATAAAACATTTTTAGCTTGATGAGTATTGATCAAGTAAGAATATTCCAGACATGACTCTTCGTAGGAATTATATACAATTGCTGGGGTGATTTCTAAATCTAATACTCTGCCGCCCAACTTATTGTAAGTGTAAGCCACTTGGTCTACAGCACCGCTTATAAAAGTATCTGTAGTATAAATACCATATGATAAAGAACTTATAACATCATCAGTAGACCCTGTAGAAGGTAGTACTACGGCACTTACTGTACTTGATGGTTGAAGGTTTGTGGGCATGTGGAATCCTCGCTTATTGTATAAATAGTTTTTCGGTTCCCTATTTCTTCCCTAAATAAGAAAACCCCGCCACTAGGACGGGGTTCTCTCAAGTTTATTCACTCCCTAGGGAGTATAATATACTAGGACACGTCAGCTACTAGATCTGCGCAGACTACTAGTCCGTACATGTCAGGGCGTACCATCTTCTTGGCGTAGCGAGTCATGACTCCCTTACGAGGTACGAAGTCCTCGGTACCAAAAATGGTAGGTGTGACCTGTAGTGGGACGTAAGGAGCATATACATAGCCGCTTTCTAGGAAGCTGCTGCCCTTACGACCTACTAGTAGTAGGTTACGTGGGAAGTAAGGATCGACATGAATGTCCATCTTACGGCTAATGGAACCAACGTTGTGAACGCCCCAAGAACCATCCTTGTCGTCTACAGAGACGGAAGCACGGAAACCGGAGGTGAACTCAAGAATGTTAGCTACTTCTGGGGAGGTAACTAGGAAGTTGGCACCACCACGTAGTGTCTTACGGTGAATACGAGCACTTACTTCGTTGACAGTCTCAAGAAGAGTTTCGTACCACTCAGATACAGTACCTGTGAAATCTGGGTAGGTTGTACCGTTAACGATAGCACCTGTTTCACGGTTGAGGAACTTGCCTGGGCTACGAGACCAGTACAATGTACCAGCAGTTGCACCCTTAACAAGGTCTTCAAGGATCTCTTGATCAATTTCAAGAGCAACTTGCTCGGACAAGATGCTTGTCAACTCAACTTCAGCGTCAAGGTTGTGGTAAGCATTCAAGTCTTGTGCTAGTTCTGGGGACCACTTAGCTTTTAGCTTCTTGGTCAATGCTGTAACAGCCACGGAATCAACTTTGATGTCAATTTCTGGAATGGCAGCATTGTTTTCAAGCTCCCATGTAGCTGTACCGACAACCGAACCAAGGGCGTTGCCATCAGTAAAGCCATCCTGACTTGGGTAAGAAGTACCTGTCATTGCTTCAACAGCGTCTGAAAGCTCTTCTGCGGCTAGGGTTCCAGCAGAACCTGTGCCGAAGAAAACAACGTCAAGCTTGCCAGCAGTTGCTGACTGACGTGTAAGACGACGTACTTGGAACTTATTTGTACCAATGATACCACTTGGCTGAGCGGCTGTGCGTACTGTGACAGCTACAAGATCTTCTGTGTTAAGATCACTTGGCTCGTCAATTGTGGCGACCAACCATGCGGTTGAACCAGATACGAAAACTGGATCAGAACGCAACTGGGTGAAATAATCACCACCTGGGCTAGATGCAGTATCGCCATATGTACCAGAAGCGACAACTGCAATAGCGTTGACGGCATCTAGACGTACTGGGGAGGCGTAACCATTGTTCAATGAGTAAGCGGAAAGCTGACCGTCGTTTCGGGACAAGTCAACACCACCTGTGATTTGAGCACCAACCTTGCCACCACCATAGATGGAGGTGTTTTCAGCGTTACCTAGACGAGCACCGTCAGTCATGCCACCTTCTGGAGAGAACACGAAGTCCAAGAAGAAGATGAGACCCGATGGAAGACTCATTGGTTGAACTGAAACGAGTTCTTGTGCCAAAAGCTGACCGAATACACGGCGGACGATTGGGAAAGCAACTGCGGAGAAGCCTTCGACGTCCCCGGCTTGCATTGTGCTTGTTTCTTTAAGAAGCTGAGCAGCTTGGTTTTCTAGAAGACGAGCCATGCTCGAGCGACCGTTGTCGCTTAGACCCTCTAGAAGACCAGTCTTTTCCCACTTCTCAAGAAGAGCTTCACCTTCATTGGCAAGAGAGCGTGCTCTAATACCTTCGGTGAGTGTGTTTAATACAGACATTTTTAATCTCCTTTATAAAATTATTTGTCTTTGTTGTTAATTGCTGCGAGAGTTGCCCAACGACTATATGTTGGACTGGATTCAGTAGTGCGGTCATCTTTACGATTCCCACTAAGAATTACCGAGGATCTTCTTGATACTGCTTCAGACAACGATTGTGGAGCTTCTTTTGTGATGCCCGCCATTGTCTTTTGAAGGGTTTCGTAAACCATCTTCGCTTCTTCTACCGAACGTGCTCCAGAAACTAACTCAGCAATTTTAGCTTTTTGCTGCTCATTCAAGGAGGAATCTCCAAGAACACGGTTCGCATATAATAATCTTGCGTTTTGCAAGTTTATTTCTTGTAATTTGTTTTTTACTTGCTCAAGGAGACCCTTGAGGTTTTCATTTTCTTTTTTAAGTGCCTCTTGTTGAGGGGCGTTGTTCTTAAGGTCAGAACGTTCAAGATCTTCAGCGTCTTCTTCGTCCATGCCGTCAGTCTCTACAGCTTCAACTGCTTCATCCTGCTCAACTTCGTCCTTGCTTAATCTCTCTTCTGCACGATCCAACTCTACTTGAGGTATATCTACTACGAGTAGCTCCTTAAACATCTCAACTAATTCATTTTCGTCAAGGTTGATCTCTTCGTCGGAACGATTAAATGCAGCTTCATCTTCAAGGGGTAATCCGACCTCATCGGCAATCTCTTCACGATCCATCTCCACTGGCTCTTCGTCGCCATCTTCAGACTCAGCGGCGGCGATAATATCATCCAGGTCTACCACGACGATTTCTTCGTCTTCGCCAGAAAGATGAGCCATAGGTACTTGTTCCATGGCTGTACTGTCTACTTCTACTTCTACTTCAGCTTCAGCTTCAGGTTCGGAGCCAAGATCCATATCAAGACCTAGTTCATCTTCTTGTTCTAAAAGCTTGTGAACAGCATTACGAACTTCATCGTTGTACTTCTCTACAATATTGGCTTCGGCGCTTTTGACAGCAGCCTCACGAAGTGCTTTTGCATCAATGATAGCCTGCTCTAACATATTAGACATATATAATCCCCTTTAGTTGATGATATTACATCAAAATAAATAGTAGATCAAAAATGTAAACGACTAGAAATGTTGCTCATCCCCTACATCACAACATACTTAATGTAAAGTTTAGCACTAGAAGTAGCTAATCCGCCATCATTGCCAGCGCCGACATCAGCGACGAGCAATTGTACGTTTTCTTGTGCAGGGAGCTTTTTGACGGTCGATGCGATGGCAAGACCTGCACCGAAGCCGAAGTTTTTAAGGTTCAGAACGCCAGTAGTTGTATTGGAGTTAAATGCAGAGCCTGCATTAGTAAGAGCATTTATAGGGGCAAAATCAAGAATTGCAGCGGCACTGCCGCCAGCAATTGGAAATGTAGTATCCGTTCCAATGCCTATGCTGATCTCTCCTGCTGTACCATCAACAGGAGTAAAGACCGCATGAATATCCAAGTATGCATCTGTAATTACTGAACCGGATGGCAATGTTCCCAATGTATAAGTTGTGCCGCCGGCTCCAGGTTTTTCACCACTAATATCGTAAACACCTATACGCTCCACTGCTGCCCAAGAAGCCGCTGTTGGAGTAACACCTGATGCATCCAAAAGGTTAAGTTCAGCAGCAGTAGAAGCTAAACTTGTACCATTCAAACCTAGTGTGCCTGTAACTTCCAAAGTTGGAGCAGTGAGAGCTAGACGATTAGCCCCCGGCGAATGAATGTTCGTTGCTGTGTCTCTAAAGTTGATGGGGGCGTTGCCGCCTGGGACACTAATAGTTCCAGACATCAAGAAAGCACCTGCCCCAGAAGCATCAAACCTTGCGATTTCAGTACCTACGGCACCGAGACCGCCGTTGGGATGAATCCTATAAACTAAATCAGTGTTAACATTATCTACCTGTACGATGGTCTCGCCTGTTGAGATACCAAACCTAAGTCTATCGCCAGACCTTCTAAAGAAGATGTCACCACCCTTACTAACATCAAAAACAAGGTCGGAAGCTGGACTTGGACTAACAGTAGTTCCACTAACCGCAAGAATAGTTTCTCCGTCATCTCCAACGGTTATTGTGAATCCATGGTCATCGTCATAAGACCACTTTTGCTGGGTGGTTGTGCTGCGGACCTCTAGTGTCGAGTCAGGGTCATTTAGTCCTAATCCAACTTTTCCATCATCTTTGATAGTGAGCACATTTCCCGCACCGCCTGGGGCTGTTCCAAATATTAAATCATCGCCGGCTACACCAGAATATATTTTGGTTGTGCCGCCAGCAGTATCCATATCAAAGATAAGCTTGACTTCAGCGTTTTCTCTAAATGAAATATCGCCGCCGGCAGCATTCAGGCGGATATCTCCTCCAGCATCTAATATTAGGTTGCCAGCTTCTCCTGTTGCAACGGTTACCTCACTATCATCCGCAACTGTTAGGGTTGCAAAACTATCAGCGTCATAAGACCACTTCTGTTGAGTCGTTGTACTGAGAATCTCAATCTTAGAATCGGGGTCGGCGACGCCGATACCAACACGGTTATTTACATCGTCGTAGATTAGACCAGAAGCACCGCCAAAAGCACCACCGTTATTGTACTGGATCTGTGTGTCGGAGCCACCGGGGGTTCCGCCGCCACCGCCGCCGGTTACAGCAGAGCCGTTAAGAGTTAGAGATCCGGTAATGTCAACAGAACCAGTAAACTGATGCAGATCAGTATCTTTATCTGTCCCTGCCTGGGTGCTCCCAGGAACATTGTTTGGTGAGGGTGTGAAACCTCCGCCGCCACTACCGAAGCCCATTATAATATTCTCCTAAATTTTATTCGTCAATACCAGAACCAGTCAGAGGAAACATACCAGCAGGATTGATCCCTGTTAGCTCTGCAAACATCTCAAAGGTGGCATCGCCGCCTGGTGCAGAGAGATATACCTCGTTACATTTAATGTTCATCGTCAAAGAAGAGTTTAGATCACCAAGAGTAATATAGTGTATCCCAGCTATTGTTCTAGCAGTGTCTTTGGATTGAAAATGTACACGAATATCGTCATTGGCAGCGTCCTTATTGATAATTGTAATAGATCTCGTAACGGCTGGAAAATTCACGACAAACTCAGCGCCGCCCGTAATCGTACTTCCTGTCATAAAAGGAGTGCCAGCAACCTGATAAGAGCCCACACTCCCCAGTCCTGCATATTGTCTTGTGTAATAAACTGTTTGGTCCGACATTGATTACGACCTCCTCTTTTTGTATCTGTCTCTAGGCTTAAGTAGTTCTGTCCTACGTCTATTCACCTTATTGATTAATCTTTGTCTTTCTTCTTTTTGTTCCCTGCGCTTCTCACTGTCAGGCTTAAAGTAGCGGCGATTACGCTGCTCTTCAATAATACCCTCCGCCTTAACTAGCTTACGGAATTGACGTACCATCCGGTCGGGATCGCCATTATTATCTTCTGCCCTAACTGTAACACAAGGACTTAATGGTCTAGGTTTTCTTCTTCTCATAATTTTACTTTCTTGTCGCTGTGGCGACATTTGACCAGCTTCCAAAGCCGGGAATGTTTGTTATATCTACACCAGGGTCGTTTGGCGCAATGCCAGACAAGGCTCCTTGTCCCTTGTTCTCACGGATTGGTTGAGTTCCTTCAAACAACTCTGGGTTTTTGAATTTATCTTTTAAACCCTCGTATGAAGTGGTACCCATTGCACTTAAAACCTTCTTTTTGGTTTCTGCCAAATGAGCCGAGGCGGGTGAGGCCTGTGGGCGCTTAACTTGTTGTGCTTCTTTAATTACTGGTCCGCTCATTCCCTGAACAACTTCGGATACAATGCCTGATAACATACCATCCTCTAGGATAACCTCCCTGACGCACTCTTTTATAATTTTCTTAAGATCTGATTTTTTCATTATAACCTCTTTTCTTTCTATTCGCTGTCTAAAATATCATTTAGAGCACGATTAATACGATCTGCTTTAGTTAAGTGTGTTTTGATTTTATTTTCTGCTACCAGGAAAGCACCCGTGGTGCTAGGCTCGGATACTAGGTCAAAACACAGAAGTTGAAAATCGTCTTCTACCATAGTAACGCCACCCTTTTGACTTGTTGATCCAAGACCACGACTAGAAATACCTAGTTGAACGCCGCCTTCTACAAGTTGGCGGGCAATTTGTCCTGCTGGAGTATTGAGAATTTTCATCTTGCCCATTACGTCGTCACCCTTCCACCAAACTTCAGTAATAACATGGCTAGCGTTTTTAAGCTCAACTACTGATGTATCAGGGTGGTCTAATTCTCCGATGGCTCGTCCTTCTCGGACAAGCTTTTCATAATTCTTCATCTCACGCTCAAGGATTGGGCGAGGATAAACCCGACCGTTGCCATTCTTTGCGTCAGCGGCTTGGATTTTTCCAGCCACAATAAGATGAGTACCATTCCGATTGCCGTCACGTTCTTCCTCTGTGAGAAGATCGTCACTGTAATCTAGGTTCATAAATTCTTGAAGTACGTATTTTTTATTCATTATTATCTCCTTTGAGTGCGGGCGTTACCCGCACGGTACAACTACCACGACAGCAGTTTGTTACGGGGCGTAACATCCACTTTTGCGTCCAAGCTCCCTTTTGTTCGGTGTTCAAGTTGAATACCTCCATCTGATATTACCATACATAACACATATGATGTAGCCGATGAAAGCGATCCCAATAGCAAAGCGTTCACCAAACTAACACCAAAAGTAAATAGTTCGGTGTAGGGGTTAAGTATCATTAAGAAAACGCCAACCCAGAAGCCAATGCACATTGGGCAGTTAAAAAAGTGGTGTTTGGGGCGTATAAAATCAAATACTTTAGCAAAAGCTAATATCTGGGTCATTCCGTAGGAACACAGAATAAAATATATGAGGGACATTAGTAGTAGTAGCCGTATCCCGCAAACGTATAGGTTGGGTCACCCTGAAGCCCGCTGCCCTCTGGTGTGTCTTGGTATGGTGGAATCTCGCCATACTTTGTTGAATCCTCTGCGTTAGGATCTGTAAATCTATCTTCAATATTTTCGTCATACTCCTGAGCAACCTTTTCAGAATCAGCAGTTCTAGTAAGAAAATTATCAATACGATAAAGGACAGCTTGAAGTGTGTCAACTTCTCCCTCAGTGGGATAGGTTGTCTCAACCATGCCAAAAACAGAACCGCCACGTGGCGCTGCTGCTTCAGATACTCCACCCACAAAAAGATCATTCATAAGTTCTTTTTGGTAGTCATAAATATCTTTTTCAATGTTGGGCTTGGGCATAGTAATAATCTTACCTTCAGTAGGATTGATAACGATATCCAGATATTCATGGTCTAGAATAAGCAAATTACCATCAAGAGTCTTCTTGATTTGTAAGGATATAGAAGCTTGTATCGGCTTCTTTTCCTCCTTAGCAGCATCACCTATTTTAATTGTTATTGGCATTTTCTTCGTATTCTCTTACTAGTTTTTGGAGCTTCAAGATTTTTAAAATCTGTTGCTCATTTAAATTAGAAACATTAAAACCGGATACTTGCTCTATAACACGGCGAGTGCTATCAACCATCTCTTGGTCATCCTGAACTTCTGGGAGATTTAGGGATGCTTCTACACGCTCTTTTATTCTTATGAGTTCGGTACCAACATAAAGTCTAAAGTCTGCCTCATTTTCGTTAAAAGAGCTAATGTATCTATTGAGTAATGATTTCTGCTCCGGAAGCAAACTAGCGTACTCTTTGTTAAAATTCTCAGTAAATGATTTAACTACCAAATTATCAACTGGCTGTAATTTTTGAGGCTCTAAGTTTCCAGAAGTGAGAGTATCCAGTATTTTTTGCTCCATAATTACTCTAGACTTAACGGCCAATTTATTACCAAAAATCTGAGCTAAGGTAGCGTAGGATTTATAATCAGGTACGAATGTGTTAAAAACATCCTTTCCCAATTCACTATTAATCTTCTTGATGACAACTGATTGTTCCTTGAAGATCTCCTCCTGATTTAAGGATTCATATTCTTTTTTGGCACGGAATATAATTTTCTCAGCGTTATAGCGATCAAGGTCATCTTTTTGTGAAAGTGCATTAAAGCATCCTAGTTCACTAAATAATACCCTCCCACTTCCGAAGTGTTCTTTGAGAATTTTCTTTACCTTTTGTGAGCGAGAAGTATTCTGCTCAACAACTGATTTTGTTAATTCTCTTACAAGGGCTTCGTACAGAAAAGCTGTGTTTCTTTTTTTATTATGCTTGACCTTCATTTTTTATTTCCAGTTGTTGTATTAATTGTTTAATATCAAATTGAGTTTCAAATATTAATTCTTCTTCCGATTGACTACTTTCTCCAATAGTGCCGTTTGCAAGGGCACGCATTTCTTTATCTTTAAATAGTGTGCGGCGAGACGAACCAGCCGCTTCCCTGTTGTAAGCACCGTTCATACTGCGACGGCGAGCACCTTGTTTCCATTTGGGGCTCTTTACATACATATAGCCGTTATCATTTCGTTGACCGGGTTCAATATCCGGCTCGGCGAGAAGTGGTCCTTCATCAGCGGGTTCTTCCGCTGCGCCCTCATCACCGCCAAGATCGTCCCCTAGATCACCACCTAAGTCGTCTCCACCCAAGCCGCCGCCTTCGCCGGCTTCAGGGACCGTGCCTGCTTCTTCAATAGCAGCACCTTGAATAGCATCTGTAAATTGCTCAACTTGAATTCTGTCAATTTCCTCTTCAGAAATTTTAAAGATGTTTCGGTATACCCACTGTTTAGAAAAGTATCCGTCTGTAGCAGTACCAGCGACATCAAACTTAGTTCGCATATGTTCAAGTTCTTGCAGTTCGGCAATCTTAGATGGGTTGTTCAGAGATAGTTTAAAAGATAATAAATCGTTATTTCTATAACCAAGAGTGTAGAGATGGATAATACACATCTTTTCTAGCTCTGCAATAATGACTCGCTGTAGGCGCTGAATGGTTCTAGCAAAGCGAATATCTTTTTGAGATAGAGTTGTTTTATCTTCTTGTGCGTCCGATTGAGCTAGGTAAGCCTTTGGTACTTTAAGTGCTGAAAAGAGTTTATCACGAAGATAATTCACGTCATCAATGTCGCCAGTGAATTGTCCACCAGCGAGTGTCTCAATTCTTGTATTGCTTGCAGCACCACGAATTGGAATGTAAAAATCTTCGTCTACACTCATAGCATTGTAGCGTAAATCAACTCGCCCACTATCTTCGTCTATGACTTGATTGCGCTTCATTTGTGTTTTAACTTGTTCGATGTATTGCTCTACATCTTCTGCTGCCATATTACCAACATCAATATAAAAGACACGGCGTTCGGGTGAGCGTACAATACGGTACGCCATCATAGCGTCCTCTAGCAACGTAAGTTGCCGCCATATACGGCGGGATGGCTCTAGGACCGAAGTACCATAGGGTACATACTTATCGTTACCTAGTACACGGAAGTGAGACACCTGCCAATTTTCAAAGGTTACTCCTTTGTTTCCTTCGGCATTCTGCCAGAAGTATTGTACATAATTAGGATTAGTGGCGTCAGTTCCTTCAATTCTCTCTACTTCACGCACTGGCAAAGGAATCACATTAGTAATTCCAAGCTTTTCGTCAATATCCAGATAGAGATAATAGTCACCATACTTACAGGCACTACGAGCCCATCCAAAAAGATTAGCCTCTGAATTAAGAACATTGTATAACAAAGTGTTAAGGATATCCTTGATTTCTCTGTTGTGACAATCAATATTAATAATTGGATTAAATGCGGTAGAGGTTGTTATTTCATCTGCGTAAATGTCAAGAGCCGAGGCGATCTCTGGCATGTACTCCATTTGTTCAAAATCTGTATATCGCATCTGTTTGTTGCGATTGTACAAAACCTTGTTAGTTAAATCACCAAAAGGATTGTAATATTCTTTTTTCTTGAATTCCCTGCCAGTGCTAGAGGTAAATGTATACTTCATAACATCACGGCGGGAGCCACGAACTACAGAAGGGCGATCGTAATCTACGATAGGACCACTGAACAGCCGAGTCAGCCTTTTAAATAAGGCAGATTGGTTATTGCGTGGGTTGTTTGCGTTGTTGTTTTGATTGTCAGCCATGTTTATCCTTTAATAATCCAGTTCAGGTCATGAGTTTTTCCGTCGTTGCCCTTAAAGGTTGTTTTTTGTCCTTTAAAGCCGTGTTGTCCATGTATCTTAGTGTTAAGAGTGGTAGATGATACAGATATACTCGTTAGTAGTGCCTTTTTATAATCTGTCTCCCGTTGATTTGCCGTCAAGGCTGTCCCTCTTACCCAACAACCGATACAAGCCGCAATCACAAGGTCGTCATTATAACTCCTCATTGCTTGCGGCCTTCCATTGTGCCATACGAATGTTTTGATTTCATTCGCAAGACGCACGGAATTAATAGTAATTAGTTTATTTCTCACGAATTCCTCAAACTTCGCAATAACAAGTGGTCGAGTTTTCATAGACATAGTGAATCCCGCAACGCCGCCAAGGGCTTGAGCAGACACTTCATCAACATATTCATGTGTAGATTTTACACTATAATATAAATTTTTATAGTCTAAATCTTGCAACCTAGTCAAAACTCCGATACCTAATGAATTATTTTCTATAATCATAAGAGCATTATTATATTAAACAACGATCGAGAATAAAATATGAGCAAAAATATCTAGTGTTATTTTTTATTA
>UEXM01001921.1_pt1 | contig 15892 bp, 17 predicted proteins | sample 1796661 | NCBI WGS metagenome assembly UEXM01 (sample SAMEA4772469, study PRJEB27181) | metagenome | reverse complement strand
CGATGGAAAAGCTCGAAAATCGCCAGGCCCGGTCAAAGCAAAGGGCCGCCACCCAAAAAGAGGATTCCAAGGAACATCTTGATGTGCCACCGTTGCCGGACATTCCAGAGGCACCCAAAGGAGATTTGATGAGCCCGGGCGTCTTTGCTTCATCGCCAAACCCGAAGCGTGGACGTGACGACGACGGTGACGTTCAAATCATTGCACCAAAACGAACAAAAGATGACCCATTTGAGAAACTCAAGAGTGCTGCAGATTCGCTTGGTGACATTGGTGTCAAGGTCAGCAACATTAGTGTCGACCAGATTGACCCGACAGAAGCCAAGGCCATTCCAGACTGTGGCGACGGTCCAACACGCAACTTGTTCACAGCAGTCTCAGAGCTTGGCACCTTGGGCTTTGGGATCAAGTACGACATTAGCGTAGAGTTTAATGCCTAACCTAATACAATTTCATACGATGGCGACGTTGCACCCACTAAAGCTTGTTCTAGTGTCAACCCCGATGCAAAAAGTGAAAGGCTGTTCAGGTCTTCGTCGGGACCTGCCCACTCGCCCGGAAGCTTTGACTCGCGAGATGCTCCGCCATAGTAGGCAAGACTCCACAAAAGAGCAATAAGATCGTCGTGGAACATGTCGCCCGTCCGATCAGTCTTGATGGCATCCGACGGTGCAGTTCGTGACGTGAGATGAATCACATTGTCGTCGCCGATATAAACGGCACGCCCCTTGCCTCTTCGATGATTCGAAAGAGCAAGCATGAGCCGCTCGGGGTGAATACAAATGCGACGGTCGGCATCGTAATAGATGGCTTGTGTGAGGTCCGGAACAGCAGATACAATCTTGGTAATGCCATATCCCGACAAACCGCGCGCATAGTCGGTCGTGCCCGAAGCCATGCATGCAAACACCATGGCAGGCGTATCCCAGATCGAGCACAGTAAGCGTCCCGAAATAACTTCATATTGCTTGTCGGGAGCTTTGCGCTTTTTCGGATCGTCGCATATTTCCTCGCGAGAAACCTTGTTGAGTCGCAACGAAACGTTCGAGAGTCCAAACAACGAGACACAGAACAACGAGTCCCAGTCACACGTGTGGTATTCCCATTGAAGCGTCTCGGGAAAGGCGGTTCGGATGTAAAAGGGAATCGCAAGATCTGCTTCGCCGTAATCGTCGAACCGCTCCTTGACGTCAACTTTCATCACGCCGTGCTCGTCGAACCGAAACACGCGCAGGACGCCTTCGGAACCAAGGAGGTGGACCTCGAGATTTTTTTCGGCGAGACTGCCAATCCAGTGTTGAAGCTCGAGACAAAAGGCAGAAAAAAATCGTCTCTTGGACTTTGGCCATGCGACAATCGCATTGAAATCGAGCGTGTCGTGACGTCGGATGACGGGCCCAAGGTTTGGCTCGGCGGGACGCGCACCGCTCTGGCGGGTGGTATTCACAGCAGCGCGGCGAGGCGTGTGGCGCTCGATCCAGTCAACACCAAGAACAATCATTTGCGACTGATCGCTCGATCCGCGGTCAAGCGGCGGAAGCTGTCTGACGGTAAGTTGCGCAAGCGTCGCAAGCGTCGGGTTGCCAAGGGCGCCGCCAAGACGACGCACCGCTGCACTAAGATCGATAGCCACATGTTGTATTTCGGGGTCGTGCTGTTCTTTTCTAAAGGACAATGCCGAGACGATCCCCTGATGATCTTCGGCAGACTCACGGGAAACCAGTTCGTACCGAAGACGGCCGTTGGAGAGCTGCCACCCCATTCTCGCGCTGGTAAGCGGTGAGGGGTTGTGACGGCCATCATGGTCTAACGTTGCATAGGTACGAGTGGGCAAAGACACAACGCTTGCTGATTGCCATGATTATCGAGCGTCGCATAAAAAACGGCGAACATGTCGACGATGAACGTATCGATGGTCTGCCGAGAATGTTTATCATGTCCAATTTTCATCGTGTGTTTTTGGCACGAGACAAGCCGCAGATCAAAAACTTTAAGTGGCCCATACCAGAACCGCCGCCGGGACACCGATTTGCATTTGTGGTCATCCCCACACCCAAGCAGCTCGCACAAGGTTGTACGTGTCCTGGGATCCGCCACAACAAGAGTTACGCACCGTGTGCGCTAAATCCAAAATTGATGGACGGCAAAGCAGCCGGACCGGAGAACGAACCCAATCTGTATACAACATCGGGCGGTTTTGCGGGAACGATAAATATTACAGATCGAAGAAGTAATTTATGCCACAGAATCAGTCTCGTCACCTATCGTTCACCTGATGACGGTCCTTAGAAAGGCACCCAACGGTGTACCGCTCGTATGGGCAGACGGTGACAGTGTATTCAAAAGAATGCTTGAGCCGCGACCTGAACTTGGTATGGCCATGCTCGCACTGGCTAGGGGCGTCGCACGATTTACGGCTCCGCTGCTGGGTATTGTTGGCGTCGAAGCGCCCAAGGAGCGAGGTCTGCCCGTCAAGGGTGTTCCAAAAGGAATCGTCGTGCGGTGCACGCCCTTGGAACCCGATCGGTGCATGCGGTTGCCGCTTCGAAAGCGAGACCTCTGGGCCGTCACAAAAAGTCCCTTGCAGCCAGGCGTCACGATTGAGATGAAGCACTGCGGCGACGATCTTGAAATGATTGTCAAGTCGGGATGTGCCATTGGAAAAGAACTCGAGTTGGCGTCGCAGACGATAAAGGCCGTGACGGCGCTATGCGTTGCAGGTCTTTGGCCTACCGATATCAAATTGTCCAACCTTGCTCAGATGCCAGGAGGACATGTCGTGCTCCTCGACTATCGCGGAATATGGGCGCCGCACACTGGCGTGCCGGCCATCAGTTCAATCGTGGTCCAGACCTTGTACCACCGAGCAGCATTGCATGGAATACGCCCCATCCTCGGCGAGTTTGCAGACCAGACACTTTTCGACGCCGACGGTCAATTTGTCAATGTGCCAAATGTTGCCGTCACAGTTGCCCTCGCTACAAAACTTGCAGTCGCGGAACTGTTTGGGTTTCGCGACGAGTGGATGATGTTTGACAGATCCATTGACCAGCAGATTACTTCGCTCACGGGACCGCCTGCAAAGGTTTGCATCGCGAATAATGCAAGTGAACTTGTTGAATTCAGGCTCATTGTTTCGCCCAGAACTCCATTCTTGGAGCGATGAACAGTGCTCCTGTACAAAGGTGGTACGAGTCGGTGTTGCGTGGGGAGGGACTATCGGAAAACAAAATCAAAGCACGGTCGGAAGAGCGCTTTGGGGACCAAGATGAACCGAGTGTCATGAGTGATAGGGACGCGATACGTGTGATGCGTGCGTTTGGATTTCCAGGCCGTCCGTCAACTATGCATCTCACTATTGTTGCGATGCTGGCTTTATTTCCTGATGGCAGAGACTGGGTGCCCGTCGTTCCGCTCAAGGATATCCGCGTCACCATCACGCCGTCCCTTGACAACGAGGAAAATCTTGTTGTGACAATGGTCGGAGAACTCAGAAGCGACGCGTCGATAACATTTAGCGTGACAAGAAAACCCACAACACGCGCGATTCTTAGTCGTCAGGCCAATGATGCGCCCCCACGCCCCAGCGAGTTTGTCACGCCGTCCATGTTGCTCAATGTCATGCGGAATCTCGTGTTTCGGAGAAGGGACCAGCCGCGCGACAACATGAAACTCATGGCCCAGTTTGTTACCATCCCAATAGTACGTAGCGCCGAACTCAAACACCTTTAATAAATTGCCACAACCCCTGTTGCTATGAAGCGCACCCCAAAGATATTTTCTTGTTCGACATGCCCAAAAACATTCAGAACCACAAAGGCACTACTAGCGCATGGACCGAAATGCCCCGGACGTAGGCCAGATGGCACTCTTTGTAAATCCTCACACCGCATCCCTCGATCCAAACCGCCGCCACGACTCTGGTATACGCAAACGGATGCTCGGCAAGAATCGGAGCGGGACGCACAAGACGGGCAAACGGCACATGAAGGCCCCGCTGACGTTTCACAGGAGATGGAAAGAAAGGGAACACAAAAATCCCACCAGGTTTCCAGTCTTTACGAACCTGTCGACGGTCAACTCGGTAGTCCACCAACACGCACCGTCGGCACCTTCAGAGTACGAACACCTGTTCTCGACACGGGCGCAGACGTGCAGCAGACCGGTGCAGCCCAGGGAGCAACTTGATGACAGCAGAGGAAGAGGTGTAAAACTCCAGTTTAGTGGTACGGCAAATACAAGCTCGACCATTGTTGCAGGATCGAAAACGCCACAGGCGGGCGTACTCAGGCTCTTGACACACGCACGGGGCCAGGGAGGGCCCGTTCAGATTAGCGTTCACAATACGGTCGCGTCCGGTGAGTTTGCAGAGAGCGTCGACCTCGACAAACTTGCAACGAGTCACAGGGCGACACAGACGACAACATTTCCTGGCTTGTCGCTCATGATTGAAAACGGGGACGACAGTGAAGGCAAGGGTCGAACAACGGTGGGCATCCCAATGCAACTCCTAATAAGGGCACGACTCACCAGTGATATAGGTTACAGTCTTTACAAACAAAACAAGCGGTCGCTCGACACTTATTATTCCAGGAGCTTTGGCGACCGAAGACGTCGAGCGGGCTCTTGAGCAGACGGAAGCCATTGTACGCGAAACAAATGCTCTCAAAGGTCCCGGGTAAGCCAGGCGCAGATGCACTTGCGTGCGCCGCGTTTGGTGTCGTCTCGCTTTGGGTCAATGCACTCGCAGTGCCCATTGTCGTGACACAGGTCGGGACGTGGCTGCTCGTCGTGGTGGTCGCGTTGCAGCTCTTTGGTGTTGCAGTGGGAGCCGCTGTCAGGTTTGATGCGTGCTGCGGCGTCGCGGCTGTAGGGTGCATTCTCATGGGAACAAATTTTGTCACAAGCGGCGCCGTCGTGTTTTCAATTGGATACGGTGCTCTGTATAGACGGTACCTGTGCTCTGTATGGGCCCCAGTGCGCGCCGCTCAGTACGAGTTTTTCGGACAAATCATTGTGAGTATCGCGGCTGTTCCAGTCTTGTTCACGCAGGAATCCTACACGGCAATATTTATTGGCACTGCATTCTTGCTTGTCATAGTCGCCCTCACGGCCGTCACGGAAATGAGACCGCCAGAAACAATGGGTGGTGGCACCCGCGTTGTTTCCGCATACGGACTCGTGTGCGCTGGAATCGGCGCATTCTCTCTTGGGGGCGTGCTGCTTATTGCGCAGGACGGTGCAGGCAGGTATAGCTCGCACCAGAGCGTTGCTATTGCCGTCGCGTCGTCGCTGCTCGGTGCATTTGCGTCGGCAGTCGGGAGCGGCATCACACGAATCGAACCCGTGGAATTGTTCAAGGGAGGCGCGCTGCTCGCAGCCTTTGTGGGCGCCCTGAGTCTTGTGATTCATGGGGTTGTCGGATATTGTCTGATGAGTGCTGCGTTTGGTTCGAGCGCCGCACTCGTCATTATTAATTCGCGTGCAGTTTGCTTTAATGCATCGAGTCTAGGCTACATTGTACTTCAAAAAGTGGCAGACCTCGCACCGCCCCTCGCCCTGTACGCAGGACTCTCGTTCAGGCAGCTGCTGCTAACAACACCAGGAGTCTTGTCGCTAGCACTCTTAGTTCTGCCATGGCAATAAATTACGGATCGTCCGTTGTAGAATCGTCGTTGAGTAACGTTTCTTGTGCATCTTCGCCTATTGTAAACGCCGACGTCGGCGGTGGTCGGATCTCGCTCGGAAGAAGCGCATACAAAATAGACACGGTGCATAGAAATGCAATGTCGCAGTGCACCACCACAAAGTGTTGAATCTCTAGAATTGCAAGCGCAAGGTCCGCTCCAGCAAGCATCGCTACCAACAGCACAATGCACCCGAAAAAGGCGGCCAGACTTCGCTTGATGCTCGAGTGCTCGAGCGCTCCCGTCACGACTGCACCAAGCACAAATCCGCCAAAGAGGTACACAATCGCTACGCCAAGTCCAATCGCATTGATGTAGCCCACAGAAGGACGCTCGTCCGTGTAAAACAGATAACTGTCGTACTTGGACGCCCCAAACCGGATGAGAAGTGCAAGCCACGACCCCAAAAAGGTTATGCCCGCAAAGATTTTACGGACAATATGCATATCGTGTTTATTGCGAGATCACGTCTTAATTATAGTCAAATGGCACGCTACACACCAAGAGAGAGCTTGACGGTTTGTTTTAGTAGGTCACCAAGAATCTGCAAGTCCGACAGTGTGTACTTCTCGTGGCCATCCATGGACGGGTGCTCGCACACAACAAGGTCAGACCCGTCGCGGTGGACAGTCACACTTCGGTCCAGCCTGGGCTCGCTCCCGCCAATGCCGTCGTTTGTCTCGAGAACTTGACCGTCCTTCGGACAAAAGGGCTCGCCAGTGCCCTTGACACAGTTGCCCCAGTTGGTCACTATAGCAGGCTCGCTGCACTCGAAGAAGCCCTCAGGCATCCCAGGGATTGTAACGCGCACCTCCATTTTTAGGTTGTGCCGAGTATATTCGTGATGGATGTAATCACAAAAGACGATGGACAGGCGGCCTGAAAATCTGGATCAACTGAAAGAGCAGTTGATTAAGCTGTCGAAAAAGCCTGATGGCCTTAGTCTCGCATTGGTGTTGTTTGACAATAGCTCGAGGTTGATGGAAACTGCGACAGAGTTTACTACAACTGAACCTAGATCATTTCTCGATCGAATTTTGAAGATTGGCTTTGAAACTTTAACCAATGCACCTCAACCCCAGCGCCATTTTTTGATCAAAAGGTTGCGAACCGCTATCAGAGCAGCCTTGGGGGATGTTGAATCTGTAGCTACCGAATTAATTCAACCCCATGGACTTGAAATCAACAAAATAGGACGATTGACGTTCCGTTCTGATCATGTTGCCCGGTTGTATGATACAAAAGGCCCACAAGGAGGCCCGAGTCTTGATGAGTTATATCAGCAGCTTGTTACCAGCAACCTAGCGGATTTGCTTGGAGTCTTTGATGCTAACATACGTCTTATGCTGGACGCAACGACGTTTACTCCATCAATTATTACTACACCAATTAGTAAATTGTTGAATATTGGATTTCAAAATTTGAGCCAACAGCACATAGGCGAAGGGCGGTTGGATTACATTCGGAGCATAAGAAAGTCATTAGAACTGGTAATTAGCGGAAACAAGGAACCGTTTATTCTGGAAAATTTGCTCGGTGGTGCCCATCGTAGAAATGTAGAGACCAGAGCAAAATACGAGGCAGAAGCCAGTGCGCTAGCTGATGAAGAACCCTGGGTACAACGCGAAAGAGATAGCTCGCGACGTGTGAGAAAATACACGGCGGAAGCTGAAGCGAGAGGTGACCAAGGACGCCCCTCGGTTAAAAATCCGGCATACACAGCCCGCGGTGGTTTTAATTCAGAAAAATTACAGCCGCCTCGGGTCGGCCAACATGGAACCGTTAAGAGTGTTGGAAGCCTAAAATTAGCAAGGAATTTCGGGTACGGAAAAACAACCCACGGATTTTACGATTTTGGGGGCAGGCAAGTGGGTCAAAGTTTGGAGGAATCCCACAAGAGGCGGGGAGCCATATTGTAAGAGAGGAGGGCGTGTAGCAACAAAACGAATAAAGAGATGTACCTCCATAGTAGGTTCTGCAGAGTATATTAGTGATGGATGGAATCAGTAAAGACAATGAGGTCTTGGTACAGGATAAAAACTCTGGATAAACTAAAAGCTCTATTGATCGAAGAATTTAAAAGGGCCAATGGCAATTACTTCGCGTTAGATTTATTCGATAGGCCCCAAAGCCAAGATTTGATGAAAACAAATCGAGATTTTATGCAGAACAAATCAACAACAACTACGACTACACCAATTAGTAAATTGTTGAATATTGGATTTCAAAATTTGAGCCAACAGCACAGAGGCGAAGGGCGGTTGGATTACATTCGGAGCATAAGAAAGTCATTAGAACTGGTAATTAGCGGAAACAGGGAAACGTTTATTCTGGAAAATTTGCTCGGTGGTGTTGCCCGGTTGTATGATACAAAAGGCCCACAAGGAGGCCCGAGTCTTGATGAGTTATATCAGCAGCTTGTTACCAGCAACCTAGCGGATTTGCTTGGAGTCTTTGATGCTAACATACGTCTTATGCTGGACGCAACGACGTTTACTCCATCAATTATTACTACGACGGCAACGACGACGGAAGGGGATTTTGAAGAGATGTTGGATACAGGCTTTGGAAATTTAATCCGGGCTCTTGATAAAGACCGCCGTAAATTAATTAAAGAACTGCGAACCAACATCGTAACAGCCTTTGGGGATGGCCCAGCACCTCCAAAAACCGTGCATGAACTAAAAAACCAGTTGATCAAAGAAGTTGAAAAGCCCAATGGCATTTACCTCGCGCTTAAATTGTTTGGTGCAAATGGTCGTGATTTGGTATTAGGCAAAAAAAAGTTGGGCTTAGGGCTACTCAAAAAAGAGAAACAGCCTCGAAATGAGTTCGAAATGTTTTTGAACCGTTTCCTTGAAAAATTGCGTAGTGCACCAGCACTAAGATTCGGGCCTTGGAATCCGTTGGAAGAACTGAGAAAAGGTATTATATTTGCAAGGGAGCCACAAACTCTGGATGAACTAAAAATTCAATTGATCGAAAAATCGGAAAACCCAGATGGCTTGACCCTCGTATTAAATTTATTCGATACGCCCAATAGCCAACAGCTGATGAAAGAGAACACGGTTTATCATCAAGACCCACTATCACTATCACCCTACACTCCTCCAGATAATCTCGAAAGTATCTTGGATTTTAACTTTAAAATTTTACTAGACTTCAGCCATGATGTAGAATTTCGCTCGAAATGGAAGGTAAAATTTCGCTCGAAATGGATTGGACGATTACGAAATCAGATTGAAGAGTTTATGCTCCAACGGTATGGCCCAAAATCTCTGAATCAACTAAAAACTAAATTGATTGAGCTGTCAAAAAAGACCGATGGTCTTAAACGTGTCATGGAATTATTTGACGCCTTTGTTGGCTCGCGGTTGATGAAAACGAATGGCATGTTTAGTCCAGATATAATCGACGGCGGAAGTTTTTTTGAAACAATGTTGAATATTGGCTTACAAGATTTAGTCCAGGTTCGGGCTGTTGACGAATCAGACACAGAACATCAAAACCAGCGATTGGACTCGATCAGACGACTACGAACCGCTATCGTAGAAGCCTTGGGGGATGGCCCAAAATCTCTTAATGATCTAAAAGCTCAGTTGATTGAGCTGTCAAAAGAGACCGATGGTCTTAAACGTGTCATGGAATTATTTGACGGTCTCAATAGCTTTCTGTTGATGAGAATGAAATCAGAGTTTAGTAAAACGGAAATCGACGGCGGACATTTTCTTGAAAAAATTTTGGATGCTGGATTTGAAACTTTAATCAAGGCACCTCAAACCCAGCGCCATTTTTTGATCAAAAGGTTGCGAACCGCCATCAGAGCAGCCTTGGGGGATTTTGAATCTGTAGCTATCGAATTAATTCAACCCCATGGACTTGAAATCAACAAAATAGGGACACTAAGACCCATAATAATCCCAGGCAAAGGTGAAGTGATGGGCTCTTTGTATGACTTATTCTTTACGTTAACCAGTGAATTTGAACGCTCGGATGATGTAGACCAGGTGCTTCGAATATTTGATCAAAACATGGTGACGTTGAGATGGAATAGGAAATTTATTCACAGCAAAGCCGTCAACCGTGCGGAGCAAGGCCAAGCATTTTCTCGTTTTTTGAGTATTGCATTTGAAATTTTGAGTACGCTACAGATAAACAAGCCGCGTGTGGCCTACATTGAGCGCATAAAAGAATCAATCGAATTATTCGACGAAAAGAAGAGGGAAGGCATACTTGTTAGATATGTCGAGACAGGAAATTTAGCGACAAAAAAAGGCCCTGGCGGTTACGTTGGGGGTGCTGGAAGCCCGGAACCACCATTCGTATCAGCCGCGGGTATCAGAAACTCAAATACAACCGTTAAGAGTGTTGGAAGACTGAGACTACCCCCATTCGCAAAAGAGGTGTTCGTGTAGCAACAAAACGAATAAAGAGATGTAACGATTTGTCTAAATGCCGTGGGTTGCAGTGCCAGGAACGCTTTACAGGTTGGGACCGGGGGGACAGGTCTTGCAGGTGCGCTCCGTCAAGAGCTCACAGGACTTTCGTCACTTGCTCGATGGCTTGTACGATCCGGACCGGTCGCGCGAGGATCAGCCCGTCAAGCTGTTTACGTACGGCGCGTACCAGTGGCCAGGCGACATACGAACAAGAAAGTGCATCGACCTCAAGTACAAGTACGTCGAACACCACGGCAAGGAACCACCCTCGGAACCAGAAGGCGTCCTCGCTGCCGTCAAGGACGTGCTGGCGCAGAATAGATTTAGACTCGTGTCGGCTCGCGGTAAACCCTTTTATTTTTGGCTACCAGAGTGGTCCTACTGAGGAACCCAGCGCTTCTTGAAGCGCGACCGCGACCGTTTCGTGCGTCGCGAAATGACTCGCGGCTTGTTGTGCGGCTCGCACATGTCGCGGCTCCAGGGCTTGCCGAAGCGGGTCGGGCCGTCAAGCGCCGCAAAGAGTGCTTCGGGGATGCGTGGGCGTCCTACTAGCGTTCGCGTCGGTTGAGTCGCAAGACCAAAGTATACCAAGTCGTCGACAGCCGCGCCTACAAAGTCCCGGCTCAGACCCGTCAAGAGGCAGAGCGTCTCGATGCAAAAGTACGCGTCGCTACACCCCTGAGACGCAACGGCCCACGCAACAGCGTAGTGTGTACGTCCGAATAATAAAGTGGCTATTTGGGAATAGACGTCTACAAATGACATGTATTGGTTATGACACTATTTAGAGGGGCTTTGCACCGTCAAGCTGGTAGCCTGTGCTTGCTTTTGTTGGGGCTGTGCCGCCGCCGGCGCTAGTGTCCTTGATCATAAGTGGCTTGGCGGGCGCAACGGGGCTGCCAAGAGTAAAGTCGTATTGTGCAACGACGTTGTTTTCGGGAATCTTGTCGGCGACAAGATAGTGGGTCAGAACAAATGGGTCGCTGCCGGATCGCTGCTTTTCTAAAATGTTTTGCACGTCCGCGGCAGTGCTTACAAATTTTCCTTCGTCAACGTCGTGGTAGCTGACGCCATCGTGCTCAATAACGCCAGAATGGCCAATGTTGGAATGGACACCCTTGTTCTCCAAAAGCTTGGTCACGGGATTCGTGTCGTGCTCGACAGGAACAAGACGTCGCGCTCCCTTGCCGCCAGTCTGCTCGTTGGTCAGCTTGATGGTGCCGTGTTCGGCACCGTGACGGTCGCGCCCTTTCCACTTTTGGCCAAGATTTAAGACATCCGCCACAGAGTGCTTGGCGTGGTCGTAGATGGCGGCCGTGTTTTCGTGGGTTTGACCAGCCATGTGGATCCCGTCACATTCAAAGGCAGTGCCGTTGTGGAGAAGCATCTTGGGCTCGCGGGGTGCAATCGGATATTGAGTACCGTCGCTCTTTTTGCCGCCAAAGTTTACACCGTACACACTCCCAGGCGCCATGCCAGTCACACCCGTAATGCGCTTCTGGTGGATGCCAAATTGGTCCGTGTTCAGAAGCGCTCCGGCGTCGGGCGCACAGCCAAGTGACTGCGCAAGAACAGGTGCATGCACAGTCTGCTCGGCGTAATAGACGCCAGGCTGCTGCGGATGAGGCTTCCACATGGAAGGATCAACAATAGTCGTCAGCTGGCGGCCATATCCTGACGTGATTCCACTATGTACTTGCTTGCTCATGGTTCTGGTTTTGACTTAGTCAAGTCGGCCTATATACCCTCAAGGCCCAGAATAAGCAGCGCCGCGTTTATATTTGTCCCAACAGGCACCGTGTGCATCCACCGACTGCCAGCACATTCACTACACACCACACGACCCCCAAGAACACCAAGGCGGGACGAAGATTGGTTGCACACGCTACACTCCATCTTTATGCATATGTCTACGCGTCGCGGTTATACTGAATTACTAAACATGCGCATGATACCTCCTACACCATACAAAACAATGCCGGTGATGAGGAGTGGGAACGCAGCAGTGGCCATGCCGTCGGTAATGTGAGAGGTAGTGACGATGCCGCAATTTCCAGGCTTGAGAATATCATTCTCCATGTTGTCCAAAAGCCTATTCCAGTAAATTGCAGTCACAGTTCCGATTAGGATTGGAACTCCATAAATGACAAACGCAAGATATCCGTCCTCAATCTTTTTGGTTGTATCTTTGGCCGCTGCAAACATGCCATCGCTGCCTTTATCCATGTAGCCTTGACCCAGCATAATTAAAAAGTAGATGAAGAATACTACTGTTGCAGCAAAAATCAAGATTGATCCGTATGCGGCAAGATATGCATTGAATTGAATATCTTCAAATTCGTCAAACTCGAGAGCATCGACACATTCGTCGTCGTGATGAACAAGGTTCAATGCTTCATAGACGGCAGAGATGCCGCTCGCAAGAGACGGGGTGATTTCGTTCGGGTTCTTGACCATCATAAACGCGGTGCGCGCCTCAATTGCACTCAAGTCAACCTCGCAAGTTGTTGTGCATGTTGTAAATGTACTTCCAACTGGTTCCAGATACTGCGGAAAACTGGTAACAAGTTTCGGGCACAGTTTATAAACGCCCGTGCCCGTATGAGCAGATGCAGCAGCAGCAGCCATCAGCTCATTACCCGCAAGGCCATCGATGTAACCTGGGTGAGTAGTATCGAGGTCCGTTGGGATCTTGCCATGGAACAGTTCCTTTTCAGTGACTTTGCGGTAGGCGTTTGGATTATATCCTGTTGCTACATCGTAATAACCTGTTTTGCCGGCGACAAGTGCAATGTTGGACATAAAGGTGGCAGCATCGCCACTTTCGCCAAAGCTGGGTCCATCGACGCCTTTATCGAGCATTGCCGCCCAGTCGCTGGTGGTTACGGATCCATCACATAACTCGGTGTTGGTGATGGCGTTGGCAGTATAGTGACGTTCGAAGATTTTCCAGTCAAATTCGTGATGGTTTGCTATTTTGGTTGAGATTTCGACTTTGTACATTTGGCCTGCTGCTTGGCCCGTGGGGGTATGCGTTGCATTAAAGAAGAAGTCATATGTTGCAGACATTGTGTCAGTTGACGGCTCGGATTCGACATAAACGAATACTCCTCCCACAAGAAGGAGGATCCATCCAAGAAATGTAAAGCCAAGAGTAGCGTATGTTTTAGTGTCCATTGCCATGGTCTCGTGTACTGTTGTACTAGACGTACCTGGGTTCGTATATACGTGCGGATGGCCACCAAAGAAAGTACATGGACTGGGGATACATCCTTCGGAGGTACCCGTTTAATTGTCTGCTCGAGTTTTTTGGAAATGGAAAAGTTCATGTTAGGACCAGGGACGACGCAGAGCAGCAGCAGAGAGCCGCCGAAAAGTAAATCGTATTTCAGCTCAGAACCAGAGCCGGGAAATGGAGCTCCCATCGTCAGCCTCAAAGAGGGCGCGGCTGCAAACAGAGCCGCCATGTAAAAATACAAAGGACCTTAGGGCAGCGTGCTCATGCCCCTTTCATGCGAGGGGGCCGTTCGCGGCCATCGATCCTTCCCTTATACCAGAAGCACACAAACGTTCCAGGCGACGAAACATTATGGGCACAAAATCGGCTGTTGGCCTCCAGAGAATCGACGTGCTCAGCCATGCACCCCTAGAGGTCGACACTGTCGAGGGCGAACTAAAACTCTTAAAGTTTATGGACTTGCTAGATTTCATATCGTATAGAACTCCGTATTCGTCTGCTCACTTTGATGTAAATCAGTCTGTTCTCACAAAACTAGTGGTCAACCATTTGCCTCTGATTGTAGGAAAAGAAGCTGCCGCACGAAACACGCAACGTCTTGTTGCCGTCGTCTCGGCGAAACAGCTCAAACCCGCAAGCCTCATTTGGGTCACCAATAGGCAGCAGGGAAAAACCACAACCATTGCAAAATTCCTCGCGGCCCTCTTGCTCGCATCGCCCCTCGGTATGTGCTCTCGAGAGGCGTGCGTGTCCTTGCGCTCACTCGAGGCCCCAAAGGTGGTAACTTGGTCTTCATTTATTCAACAAGTCTCGATAGGGCCCAAGAGGTTTGTGCGCGCCCGCCAAGAGGCGGTGAAGCGTGCTCACAAGGATTGCGTAGGTGCTGAGAGCAGCAAAACAGTACATTTATTACATTGTCACAAATGGTGGACCGTCGGGAAGCCCAAAGTTTGAAATCAAAAGAGATAACGAACGCATGATTAGTGTGTTTAATGGTATCAATGCCATTAATACGTGCGTCGCACGTCCGAAAAGGGTCGAGTCGTGCAGAGGAGACGCGCCTTCGGCTGCTTTCTTTGACGAGGCCGCCTTTATGGAAGAAGACTTTTTTAATCGGTTTGCCCGGCCGCTTTTGATGGTAACATTGCTTGCGCGCGTTTGGGCGTGGCTTGGTTTGACACAGACCAAAAGGTCAAAGAACGCAGGTTTACGCTCGTGACGACGCCGCCGACGTCCCAGACGTCGTGGTTTGCAGTCTTTGTTCGCCAGATTATCGAGAGCCAGAAGGATGCGAATAATGTCTTTGAGTACCTCAATCATAGTCTCGTGTGCTCGGCATGCGCCGAGAAGGGCGTCCCAGACAAGTGTCTGCATGCCCTCAAGTACATTCCCCCATGGAAAAGCTACAAGGGCTTGCAGGGCCTCAAAAAGACGGTCGCGAAAAAGGATCGCGCTGCCTTTCTTGAGGAAGTCTATGGGATGGTCGCTACAGAAGACGCCTTCTTTTTTCCAAGAGACGTCATCGACGCAGAGTTTTCAGTCCTCAAAGCCCTCGCGGTCGTGCCCGAAGAAGTCTATGTCGCAATCGACCCCGCTTCCCATAATCGATCCGCCATGGGAATCGCCGCCATTGCGTATTGCGGGCCGGAAATATTCTTGCTCGCGTCCGCGTCGGTTCCAGTCTCGAATGCAAACATTGATAACGTCGTTTCTGTTATCGATGGCTTGATCACGTCCTTGCAGGCCCAGAGAAACTTGGACGCAGCACGTATCGTGCCCATCATCGAAGTCAACCATTCCGATGTCGTCGCTGCATCCATGCTCGAGCCCTTCAAGGCCAGAACAGGTCATTACACAATGCCGTTTACACCCGAACGCTTCAAGAGGGGAATCACGCCAGGCGTCGGCGTCTACACAACAACAAAAGTCAAACAGGCGGCAGTCATCAAGTTCAGAACATTGCTCAGAGATCACAGAATACGAGTCTCGAGACAGCTCGTCGTGCCCTCGGCAGCAGACTTTAACCCAGCTGCCCCTATACCATTGCCATCAGACGCTATTGATCTCTTGAAAGACCAACTCTCAGCATTCAAACTCCACTCGGACGGATCCATCTCTGGAAAAACTTCAGCAGGCCACGACGACGACCAGGCTTGGGCCCTCCTCATGGCCATTGCTTGGGCAGAGTCCCTCAGAGAGTAAAAAACGTTAGCCTCGTAGGGCCCCTTTGGGAGGCTCCAAAAAAAATAAAAAAAAATTGACATCGTTGAGTCTCCTTGAGAGGCCCTTGAGAGGCCCTTGAGAGGCCCTACTTATTGGGCAGAGTCCCTCAGAGAGTAAAAAAAATAAAAAAAAATTTTGGTCTCCTTGAGAGCATCCTTAGGGGCTCCAAAAAATAAAAAAAAATTGGTCTCCTTGAGAGCATCCTTAGGGGCTCCAAAAAATAAAAAAAAATTGGTCTCCTTTAGAGCATCCTTATTGGCTCCATAAAATAAAAAAAAATTTTAGTCTTCTTGAGAGCATACTTA
>UEXM01001920.1_pt1 | contig 15908 bp, 20 predicted proteins | sample 1796661 | NCBI WGS metagenome assembly UEXM01 (sample SAMEA4772469, study PRJEB27181) | metagenome | reverse complement strand
CGAGCTTGACCGCGCCACCACTGGCGAAGGTTCTCGCATCCTTCGTGAGGCTCGCGTCCGCAACCTTGTTTCTCAAGCTGGCAACTCTCGCCTCAATGAGACCCTTACCACTCTGCGCGCTGGCGTTACTGCTGCTTCTCAGAATTGGGGATCTTCAACTGACGTAATCAGCGCAATTGATGAGAAGATGAAAGCGATTGCTGACTCAATCGGTCTTCTTCCTAACCGTGTTGTTTTCAACCTTGGAGCATGGGAAGCATTCAAAAACAGCCCGTCTGTAATTGATCGTTACCCCGGTTCTGCTACCGCTGCTCCTCAGATTGGTGGTATCGGATCTCTCTTCTTGAACCCAGACACTCAGTGCATGATGTCCACGTCTGTGTTTGATACCAAGATTCGCCAGACCAGTGCAAAAGCTAACGCTCTCGCTTCTAATGTTTGGATCTACTACTCAAGCGATTCGGTTGATATGTTCGATCCTTCTGCATTCAAGACCTTCCGGGTTCGCAATAATCCATTTGGTGGGGTTCGCGTTGTTCAGAAAGACTTTGGTGAGAAAGTAATCACTGAATGGACTGAAGCCGCATTCGTTAATAACGCTGCTGCTGCTGCCCTTCTTAATGTGACTGTCTCCTAACATCCGTTTTGATTCTTTACCCTCTCTCTGTCTTTTGTGTGCAGGGAGGGGGTTTTTTTTGATTGCCACACAATAAAAATCATGTTTAATCTCTTCTGTCTTCTTTGGATCTGTGTTCATAGTAGTGTGTAGTAATAACGGAAGCCCTCGGCCTTGATTGGTCGGGGGTTTTTGTTAGCTGCTGGATGAGTGCCTATTATTATGGCCATTCCTAAATCAGTAACAATTGCAGGGCATCGCATCGCCATTAAGAGGCAGGCGCTGGATGATTGTTATGGCCAGTATCGACACGACGAGCGCATCATTTTGCTTAACTCTAGTATTGCCGGGAAAGAGTTAGCTTTGACCTTGCGCCATGAAATGGTTGAAGCCTCGCTGCTACTGTCTGGAGTTGGTTGGTGTGACAGGTATGAACAAGAAGCTGTTGTGCGGTGTATGGACGAGGTGTTTTTCCCGGCTTGGGAAAGGACGCGCAAAAAACTAAAATTATGAAGGTTCCAAGATTAAGACTTAGCGAAAACGAATACACGTTGATAAAGCAGCTTAGAGAAAAAGGTGTTGCAACCGAGCTTGTAAATCAATGCGACGAGGCCGGGCTACCGTTGTCTAATGTAAAGCATTTCTGGTATAAGAGTGAGAAGTTTTCGATTTTTAGCAAGACAGACGGGTTACAGTTAGAAGATGTCTTTGATCCTATCATCAAGGACGTTCAAAGGTATTCGCCAAAGATGCGCAAAATTAAGCGCGCAAAGGTCAAAAACCCGCATTGTTTGATTTTAGACCCGGCTGATATTCATGTCGGCAAATATGCGACCAACTCCGAGGCCGGGGAATCTTACGACATCAAAAAAGCGGTCTCAATCGTAGACACCGGGATTGACTCGCTAATTCAGAAATCAAGCGGGTTCCCTTTGGATAAGATTATCTTTGTGATCGGCAATGATTGCTTACACATAGATAGCCCTAGAAACACCACTACGGCAGGCACGGGGGTCGATGTCAGTGGAAGCTGGCACGAGGCTTTCTTGGCCGCTAAGGATATGTATGTGCGCGCAATCGAGAAGTGCCTTCCTTTGTCTGATGTCGAAATTATTTTTTGCCCCTCAAACCATGATTTTATGAGTGGTTTTATGCTCTCTCACACAATTAAGGCATATTTTCGCAAAAGTAAAAACATCACTTTTGACGTTTCAATTGCTCATCGCAAATACACAGCTTACGGTAACAACCTCCTAAGCTTCTCTCACGGCGATGGCGCTAAGATGGCAGACACTCCTTTGCTGATGGCTACAGAGCGGCCTGAGATGTGGAGCAATAGCGTTTATCGATACATTTACCTCCATCACATCCACCACAAACAAACCAACAAGTTTATTATGAGTGGAAAAGACTTTATTGGTGTTACTTGCGAATACTTGCGCAGCCCGTCAGCATCTGACGCATGGCACGCGAAGAATGGCTACAGAAGCCCTAAAGCGGTCGAGGCGTTTGTGCATTCATACGATCATGGTCAGGTTGCTAGGCTGACACATTTTATTGAGCCGGATACAAAGGTCTGCAAATGCGGAGCGCATCTTTATAACAATTACACTCACGGTTGGATTTGCCCTCGCTGTGATGGGTAGACACAAAAAAAGAGCGGAGCAATTAAGTTTAATAAAACAGACTAGTTTTTTGCTAATTTAGGCCACTTGATAAAAATGCGCTAAGACATTCGATTTATCTTGTGGCATACACTAAAAACGTGTATCCCTTATCTGTCGGCAGGAAAAAGCCTGCCACTAACTACCAAAACTATTATGAAACCAATAAAAACCAACGAACAAGCCCAAGCAAAACTCGACTCCGAAATCTTAAAAGTAAAAGCTGAGATTGCAGGATTAGAAGACAAGCTTGGTATCGTAGACGAAGCCGAAGAGCTTGAAGTCGAGAATTGCCCTTTTGATCAGTTGATGAATAGGACTCCACGACAGTGGAAGATTTCACAGCTTCAACACGCTTGCCGATCATTGAAATGGCTGAACAACACAAAGAAATCGGAACTAATTTTTCCAGACGGAAAATATTTGATGGTTCCAAAAGGGACTGAAGTTTTATCACCTAGCGGATTCCACCCCGATGAAAAAGTCTTCCTTAAGCCCGAACAAGGATGTCTTGTCGATGTTCTTCCCCGTTCATCTAATATGGGATACCACGATTTTACCTAATATGAGATTTCGCATCAACAGAGCCATTAGCCACCTCGGTCTTGAGATCGCAGGTGGTGGCCGCGATGGGGTGTTCTACTTTGTAGACATTGCCAGCAATAGAGCCCTTGAAGCAAATTCGGTCTACGTCTCAGCAATGAGCCATCTGTCTGTGTCTGAGTGGCGCGAAGAGGCTGAGATTGCCCTAAAGGATGATAAGGCTATCAGAGCTGGATCGCTCAAGCCTTGTTACTGGTGTTGAGCCTGTAAGCCGCTCAGGAAGGCCAAGAGATAAGCTTTGCTCTCTAGTGAACAGATCAAGCGTCTCGCCCTGCACAAGCCCTCCCATCGACTCCCAGACAGATCTGCCGCCTGCTAGGTTGATCGTCGAGCCCGTCTTTCTTACGAATGGCGGGTTTTCTGCTTCTAGGTTTACGCTACCAATATAAGGAAGCCAATTTTGCGCTGCTCTTAGGTTCTCAGCAAAATCAACCGGGGGAGTCTCAAAAATATAACTAAGAGGCTTGTAAAACGTTTGATTGATTAATTCCCGGTCAAGCAAAGTGACAGGAATATCGATTTCATAAAACATTGCTTTATCTCCATTGTTTAAACCTGTTGGCAAACCTGACCCGCTTGTTTGAATTACAAAATAATCAGCCTCATCCAGTAACGCTTGAACAAAATCAGGGATACTAGTTTCACTTCCTCTGACTGTATAAACAGTTCCGACAATCCTACCAGTCTGCAAAGTTTCCACATCTGAAAACCAAGATGGTAATTGCAAATCAGGGTCGTGGATAATTGCAAAACGATTGTCTGTGCTTATGTCGATCACATCCCCCTGATCCATGATTAACTTTGGTATTGATCCAGATGGATATAATATCTTTGAAACAGTTGAAGCTTGATCTGACCACAAAAGCAAAGGGTGCGAACCAACAGCGGAAGGGTAAGTTGAAGACCACCAAACATAAAACGGAAAAAGTTTTTCAATTGCGTCATTACTAACTTGGACTGAGTTGTCCATTGTTTGCTCAGTAGTTATTGTAACGCCATCAATAGGATCAGGAGGGACAAAATCAACCAGCTCAGGCCCACTAACAGGGACGACTTGACGAGTCCCTGAGCTAATTCCTGCTGAGATTTCTTTAAATAAAATTGACCCATCAAGGAGCCTTTCAGCATAAGGAACAGAAACGCTGTCAATTTTTAATGAATATTGTGCCTCTAAAGATCCAGATATTACTGGATCAGATCCTAAAGTTAATAATTCTGCACCGTTTTGGTATGAAAACTCTAGTTTCAAAACATACCTAGCTTTCATTGGGGCAAAGTAAATAGCGTTTTGATATGTTACACCATACGAATACCACTCGACTCCATTTGATCCAGCTTCCTCAAGCTCTCCAGAAATGTCTCTGTATCCTATTTCGTCAGTCTTAGGGTCGATCCAAAACAGGAATGGTATTTCATTAGGTACTGAATAGACTTTCCCATCTGGCCCTAAGACAGAAGAAAAAGATTTTAATTTGTAGCCGTCAAATTCGCTAGATGTTCCACTGGCGTAAGTATTTTTATAAATACGCAAAGCAGGAGGCAAAGGTATTTCAACGGCTGAATCGTCGCTTGTGTCTATCTTTAAGATTGCATTAGCGTGTCGAGGAAAACAATAAATACAACCATTCTCTGGGACATAAGTGCCGCCGGAATACTTACTCCAATAAGTCGCATGAATAGTTAAATCTGTGACATGACCGCTATTTGTTGGCCAAGTATTAGTGTAATACGGTTCGTTTCCTGTGATAATATCGTTACCAACTGCTACGTTATCGGTCTGAGGGTTTACAATTACAATTCTGTCAGCGCCATATGGAGTAAGGTAAATTTTTCCGTTGCCTGCTTTTGTTGCTCCAAAATAAGTATCATATAACCATGTATAAACAGAACCCGAAATCTCAGTTTCCCAATTTGGGCGAACGTCATAAATACCACCAACCCTGTCACCATTACCGTCAACTGGGAAATTAATATCTAACAGAGTTCTTCCGTAAGGAGACTGGTGATTTGTTGTGGAAGTTGCATCAATGTCGAATTTTAAAACGTATGGCTTCCCGTTGTTTGTAGTTGCGCTTCTCGAATAGACAGAGCCATAAATATTCCCATTATGCTCTGCGCCTCCTCTAACATTTTCGGGATTGTAACCTAAATATGAATCGGTTGACGTTGAGGGACTACCTTGCGCAGTAACATAAGGAGTGGCAGAGGGATTGATCCTTAAGTAAGAAGAATAGCCAGCGGGATTTGCATAAATAAAACCATCATCAGCTTTTACTGTGTCAATTAGCTTGTTGTGTATGCTTGGCCCTGCAACAGCGCCGCCGTTGCTAGTTGTGTCAGTCGAAGGGTCAATTACTAATAAATAGTTTTCATTGTAAGGAGTACAAAAGATTTTGCCATCGCTCTCTGCAATACCTCTAAATTTTAAGTTGCCCGGCGCGCCTAAATCGCTACCGATAAATTTAAAGTTTAGTTTTACTCCTTCCGCTAAATCCTTTTTCCTTCGCGAAACTCTAAACTCAGGATGTCCAATTGTTGAATAATCAAACCAACCAACCGCATCAGGAACCATTCTAAGAAGTTCGGATAAAGCTCTTGCAAACGAAGCATCTTGAAATGTAGTTGTTGGAATATCATAACAATCTTCCATTGCACCAAGTGCAACAGGTAGACCAAGATCTTGCATTCTGTCAAACAACCGCCGAATGTGGCTTTCTACCCTTCCGATCTCGCATCTAAATTGCGGTCTTTCACTTGCCTCGCTTCCAATACCAACAATTTCTGAAAGAGCAGTTTGCTCTAGCCACCAAAACGGACCTGAGACGATAACATCAACCGACAGGTTCCCTTCCCCCCATTCGTTTTGAACGTTTGTGACAATTCCGCAGAAAATCCTTTGTGAGCTTTCAAACAGTTCAATATATTGCCCTTCTTCTGGGATTTCTTGCTCTCTAGCATTTAGATACTCTGGCTCTATTGAGAAAGTTAATTCGTCAACACCAAGCGATTGATAACTCAATGAACCGCTTGCCCCTATTTCTGCAAAATCAATTTGTGCAGGCCCAAACGTTTTACCTTCTTCTCCTGCAATAGTGATCATCTCCGAGGATTCTGGTTATTGACCCGCTCAGTCAATTGAATATTTTTGGTTTTTGTGGTCGCTATTGTCTGGGTCAATTGGTCAACCGTGCTTTGCAGGCGATCAATCATTAAAGTGTTTTCCTTAGTCGCTCCGACTACCGTAGTCGTAAGGCGACCAAGAACCTGACTTGTCTGACCTAGCTCTTCAGCGGTCAGCGTGTCGTCATCCATAATTTTGCGGAATTGTTCGTTCGCAATTTCCACACGTTTGCGATCTGCCTCGGTCATTGCCGAAGTGTCTTTTGCAGCAGTTGTAAGCGCAGAAACCCCAGCAGAAAGTTCTGCTCGTGCTTCTTTTGCAACCTGATTGCTTGCTTTTGCTTCTATCAGCTCAGTTTTAAGAGCAACCGCTTGCGTCTCAGTTGTTTCCGTTAATTTAGCTATCTGAAACGCCTCACCTTGAGCAACACTTAAGTTCATTTGCTGCTCTTCAGCGGCCTGCCTAGCTGCTTTTAGAGTCTCAATAGAGCCTTCAAATTGGCTTAAACGTTCTTGAACCTCTATTAATTGCCTGCGCTGCTCTTCTCCAAAAATTAGTTCAGCCCCTTCAATTCTAGCTTCTCCAGTAGCAACTTTGGAGCCAATACCGAAAAGCCCCGTTTGTTTTTTCTCTTCCTCTCCTTTTGCTATCATCTCCTCAGCAGTTTCTTGACGACTTTGCAAAGCATTGCGTTGATCACGAATTTCTGCCTCTTTTTCTTGTAATTTAGCTATCCTCTCATCAAGCTTTACTTGTTCCGCTCCTGCCGCAAGTCTTTGCTGGTTAAGCAGTTCAACCTTTTCCTTGCCCTGTAAGATCTTTTCATCGGCAGCACTTTGAACCTTTGCAATTTCTAGCTGCTTGCGCCTTTCATCAGCCTCTTGCGGGCTAATTTCTAAAGCTCCTTCTGCCCTTGCAATTTCTTGAAGCTCTAAGTCTTGCGTAATCTTAGCAAGCTCTAGCTCTGCCTGTCTCTTCTTTTGGATTAAGTTTGTGTTTCTTGCAAGCGCCGAGCTTTGATCATCAAGAGAACTAACAACGGCGGCAATTTGAGCGCGCATTGCAGAAGTGCCATCTTTAGCCGCAATTTCATAAAGCTCGTTAATCTGATCCCTTGCAACCTCAACGATCATTGAAAGATTTGAAATTTCTTTCCCTGACCTAGATAAAGCCTCAACCAATTGAGTTAATCCAACAGCAGCCAACGAGATAGCGCCAGCAAGCCCAGCGCCGCCGCCCATGAATTGAACAAGCTGGGGGATGTTGTTAAGAATGCCTCTCACGCCATACTGAGCATCCTCAACCGCTCGCGAAAATTCTAACGCTGCAAGCCCGGCGTTCTTTGTCGATTTTGCGTTTTTGCCCTGAGCTGTTGCCATTTGGCGACCACTTACAGCCGTCTTTTCAAGCGATCCGGCAAGCTTATCAACGTCCGTTCTGATCTTTGGATCAAGACCGTCGATCTTATCAAGTTCGCGTCTAAGATCGGCAGCAGAGTCTTCTACGTTATCAAGCGCCCGGTCTGTGTCGATGGCAGTGCGCCCAACCTTCTTAATACCTTTTTCCGCTTCGCGTGCTCCTTTGGAGTCTGCGCGTGTTCGGAAATTAATATCGACATTTTTACCAGCCATCTAATTACACTTTTTTAAGCGATAACAAGGAACCCGCAAGAATTTTGACTTGTTGTCCTGATGTTTCAGATTTGATAGATAAACCAAAATTTGCAGAAGGGTTAACTGAGTTTGTCGCCAAAATACCGTCGATAGTCATTATTTCGGGTGTATTAGTGCCTTCAAAACTACCAAAATTAACATCCTGATCAAAAGCGTTAATATTTAAAGTCTCATTATTAGCTGTAAACTTTGCCGTTAAATATGAAAGCGACGAAGTTGGGCCTGTCAAGCGTGGCCTAATACAATGCGAAGGCGATGCACCTTGCACTCTTAAAACAGCCGAAATCTTGTAAACGCTACTTGCCTCTACAGGAAGATTAAACCCGCTTACAGCTTGAGGTGTGTTGCTTGTAGTTGCAAAATCTGCTGAAAGAAGTTTGTTTTGGTCGTCAAGTGCTTCTCTAAAATTTGAAACGCTTGAGATACCTGATCCATCTCCTAAAACAATAAAACCGTTGCCATCAGGTAAATTTACCGCTCGGTTTGCGGATGCAAACGTACCAACTTTGGTGTGGAAACCATAGCTGTTTTCTACCCCAAAATGATTAGCAAACAAAAGCAAACCACTAGCCGTTCCATCTCCTTGGGCAACTCTTGCGCCTGATCCTAAAGTTTGATTGTAAAGGTGTAAAAGGGTGTTTTGACTGTTGTCAGGAGACCCTTTAGATTTGTTAATTATTGTGTAAGTTTGCATTTTAAATTAGTTCCCATTTATTTGAGTCATTACCAGCCCATAATGAGTTGTCTGTTGCAAGCCATTTTTGTGAATATCCACCATCGCTTATTGTAATTTCTTCGCCTCCTAACCCTTCAAAAGCAATTACAAGATCAAATTGGTTTTTTTCCCACCTTTGTGATGGCGTTACACTTTCAATGCAAAAGTCTTTTATTTGGGTAGATCCTCCGTTTTCGACCTCAATCAACAAATCTCCAGAACCTAAGCCCAAATAAGAAGAGGCCAATTGCAATTGTCTAGTTTGCCGCTCTGCTAAACTTGTAAAGGTCATAACTCGCGACCAAGAAAACGACCTTATTGCGTTTCCTCGGTAACGAGCCTTCCCCCATTTAGCGCCTACAAACCTATTTTCTTGTATTTGTTGAGAAATCGGATGCACTGGCTCCTCAAGCATTTTATCGCCATAGTTTAATAAAACTACACCATTTAAAGTGTAACGATAACATGATTGGATCATAAATTAAATAGTTAAAACTGCGCTTGGTGAAGGGCTTGAAGTTGGAATATTTAAAGCGGCAGGGCTTGCGCTAGAAACTGGTATTGTGCTTACGTCAATCCAGTCGGTTACCGTGTAATTCTCCCAAGTTGCATTTTTAGGATTAGCGTTTTGCGTTCCGGTCGATACTTCCTTAATAATCGGAGATCCTGACGAATTAGCTACCAGCCTCCATTTTGAATTAGCAATATCAAACTTATAATCGTTATTAGGCGAAACTTGAGACCAGACAGTCGAGCTTTCTTGCTCATAAAGCCCGTTGGCGCTTGTGTCTCCTATTTTAACCTTTACTTTTACGTGAGCCATTAGGATACGTTAGCTATATTTTCCAATTTGATGGCGTTTTGCGCACTATCTTCATTAATAAAACGCAAACGAGGAAAGACAGACTTATCGTTGTAAGTTGGCATCTCAATCATTTCAAGTTTGCCCCAGAGGTCCATTGTCCAAATTTGTTGATCTTTATTAACGTTTTTAGCTTGGAATTTCAAGTATCCGTAAATCTGCCTAATGTTTTTCTTGTAAGGTATTACAGTTGCGGCGTTTGTAGAAAACTCAGCATCTAGACCAAGCATTAAGCGATAAATAGGCTCACAATGATTTTTCAATGTGAATTCCCAACCATCTTGAAGCACAACAGTGCTTGATTCTTGGCGGTATCTTGTTCCCTCAAAGCAAGTAAACGGGGTATCTTCTTCAGTTACTTGGTATGGTGTAAGTTCGTTAACACAGCCAAGAGTTCTCCAATTGGTTGTTGGCGTGATGTCTGGTTTGATAGTTGGGCCTACCACTGCACCTTCAACTGTTACTCCACTTTCAATAAAGTAGAGGGTTGAGCCTAGCATTGTTTTCTGCAAATTGTATTGAGCCATAATATTTCAGGGTTTAAGAGTTGTTTTTATTTTATGTGATTAGGAGATTCCTTCAATTTCTACCTTGCCGAGTTCTTTGAGTGCTTCAGCTTTGTCTTTTGGTAGATTTAATTTTGCACCATACGAGCAAAACAATGATCCGATTTTAACATTTTCCAATACTACACAGGAATACAAAACCTCATTTTTAGGCTTTGCTTGCTTTGTTTTAGCGGCTTTTTTAGCCTGCTTTTTAGCTTCGTCGCTCATTAGGGTAAATTATGTTTTAATTGGATGGTCAACTCGTGGATCAAGAATTTGGGGTTTGGTATCAATCGACCCCGCAAAACTTGCGCGTTGTTCTGACAGAAAGCGTCATGCTTCCAATCGTGTAAAGCTTTGTGAGTGGCCTCAACCAAATCTGTGTTTTTTGGATTAGTGCCTCTAAGGATGGGCTGAGTCCAAATCGTGATTGAAAACGACGAAATTAAAGTTGAATCATTGACATCTAAATCATTCGGCTCGTAGCCATCAAATAGAATGATAATGACGCCGCCTTTTGCTTTTTGTATGGCTTTAGCAAATTCGGCAGCAATGTCTTTTTGCTTGTCAACAATGACTTCAACAGACGAGAGAGCAGACACACCATCAAGGAGTGTTTTTATCTCATCAGCTTTGTCGAGAAATGCGCTCATTAAAATTTGTATAAAGGATCGCCGCCAAAACATCCGGTATCTCTGCCGCCGATATACGAACCATCTGGTTTTTCGATACCAATATCACAAGCCGCGACATCAGACAAAAAGTCTTGTGCGGCCCGGTATTCGTCCTTCCTAAGATCTCCTTCGTCTTCCAAGCCAGTAGAAGGAAGGCTGGCGCGTAGGTCATGCTTGGCGAGCGTGGCAGCGGCGTGCAGGCATTCTTCTGGAATTGTTCCGGCGTCCCCAAGTGGATTATCATCACAAGCGGCAACCTTGGCCCTGACTAATGCCGTAACCTGTAGCAGGATACCAGCCAGACGGTTACCGTCTCCTCCTCCTGTCGCCTCAATAGCGCCAAGCTCATCAACCGCCAAACGGTCGCGAACGTGATCAACTGTTAGTGTAATCCAAGCCACGAAAAAGAGGATGACCTTTGCAAGCCATCCCCTCCATTGTTGCTAGTGGTCCCCAGTTTAAGAATCTAACGCTGCTAGATGAACGCTAAGAAGGTTGAGAGTGTGAGCTGGTGGCGTTGAACCTTGGAAAAACTTCTCGACTGATCTGGCGCTTTTATAAAAGCAAAACGCTGCAAACTGAGAGCGGGACCAACCAAGGCGCTCAATTACATCCCTTAGACCTTCAGTTATTTGCATAGGCTGGCCAAGGTCGTTCAGTATGACTGGGATACCTCTCTGACTCGCGGGGTGATGACAAGTTATCTCCATTTGTTGCGCTGTTTTGTCTTTTTTTTGCGGCGGGTTTTAGTTTTCGATAAATTTGCCCAAACAACTGCAATCATTAACGGCAGTGTTAGCAAGACGCCGATTGTGAGGAAAAACTCTCTCATGTGGTAAATAGAACACACTTTTGCAGTGTGCTGACAAGCCTAAAGTGAAAAAAACCAAAATAAGCATTGCAATCACCGATCAGTGTCAATAAGTCTTTTGCATGGCTACAACATTAACGTTCGCGTTCTTTATACTGTCGGTAATCCTGACGGTTCTATCAATCGGCTTTTTCATCCGGGCATTCCTCGGCAGTGATGGGCTCGACTACTCAAAATCTAGGCTCAAGGTATGGCCTCGCATTAAACAATTCCTCCAATTGAAATAAAACACTAAAACTATGACACAAATAATTGAAACACAAACAGGAGCTGATTCTCAGCTTGCCCTTATCCTTGAACTTGCCAAAAGCCCAGAGGTTGACGCTAACAAGTTGGAGCAGCTCGTTAAGCTGCACAACCAAGAAAAGGATCGACAAGCACGAGATGAGGCTTACCGCGCTCTAGCCCTATTCAAGCAGGAAGTGCCTGTAATCCCAAAAACGAGGGACGGCGCGAAAACTCGCGGCGGTCAGGTTGCCTTTCGGTACAGCGCAATGGATGACCTTGTAAGGTTTGTGAAGCCTTACGCAGACAAGCACGGGTTGAGTTGGACTTTCTCCCACGAAATCCAAAACAACAAACAGATTACAATTTGCCGGGTTCTCCACATCTCAGGCTACACGTTCCCGGAAACGACGATACCAATTCCATTTGCTAAACCTCAAAGCCAGCTTACAAGCGACATCCAAGCCGGGGGCATTACGAACACGTACGGAGAACGGTACGCCTTAAAGGCCGCGCTAGGGCTCGTCTTTACTGATGACGACACTGATGGAGTGTTACCAAAACCCGACACGGTGACGCAAACAACCGTTGACGATGCTATAAAGCTCCAAATGGAGCGCGCAGGCGTGACCAGCGATCAACTCAATGCAGCGTTGACTAAAAAAGGCGTTGATCTTGACGGTTGGGGCTGGGAAGAGCAAAGCGACAAGGTTAAAGGTCGAATTGTGTCAGGCTGGGACAAACTTTTTACCATCGAAGCATAATGAGAAAACGCACACTCGCCGAAGCACTCAGCATTCTACCCGAACCGCTTGGAACGAGAGCTATAAGACAAACTAACCCTGAGCGATTTACAACTAAGGTTGATTCTATCTTTGACGCTGTTGCAAGCTTTGCTGAGTGGTCTAAAACTAAGGAAGGTCTACAGTTTTGGATTGAAGTTAGCGAGGCAATTGACCATGACGAAATTAACGAAGAGAAAATTAACCAACTACTGAACCTATGAAAGACCCATTTGAAAACATTATCTATCCGACAAATCCCCGCAACGAGATTGTGATCGGTATGCCAGACACTGAGTATCGAAGTGCTGACGGATTGTCACCGAGCGGACTCAAGAAAGCAGTTGAAGACCTTGGCGGGTTTGGCGAGCCAAAAGGCTCTGCTGCCCGTCTGAGATCCTACCTTGCCGGAGAAATTGAAAACAAGCGATCCAAGGCTCTAGGTCTTGGGACGCTGGCGCACAGGCTAATCCTTGAATCTGACGAGTTTATCGTTATCAACGACGAACGCCGCAAAGAGATGGAGGCGTCTAGGTTGGAGCGAAAACGTGACCAGCTTTTTGCGGATTATTCAGCGCGCAAATTTATGTGTAATTTTGCCGAAGCCAAAGCATTCAAGGCAGACAATAACCGCACGCCGGATGAGTCAGAGCAAAAGGTTTTGATTAAGTCACGCATTGAGCGAGAGCTTGCCGCTGATTCTGGCTTAAACAAAAACTCTAAAGAGATGCTAGATCTATCAGAGACCGCTCTGGTGTTAGATGATAGCTATACTGACCACAAGACTGTTATCGGAATGAAAGACGCGCTGGATTATGCGCCAATGAACTACGAGGCTAGAGAAGTCCTTGCAGACATCGACCAAAAAGAAAAACGGGTTGAGGTCAGCATTTTCTGCGTGGTTGAGATTACAGTTGCGCCCGGTGTTACGATCCCGGTACAAATGAAAGGGCGGCCTGATCTTGTCTTAAAAGGCGACACCCTACACGATTACAAGACTTGCCGCTCAATCCACATTGAGGATTTTAGCAAAGAGTCGATTAAGCGCGGTTATTTCTTTTCAATGGCAATCTACTTGGAAATGCTAAGGCAGTTAGCGACCAAAGTGCCGAACGATCTATGTGAGCTTTACAGCCTAGCTGACAAGCGAAAAGCGGTATTGCTTGCCCAAGAGACAACTGCACCTTTTGAGGCCTACCCGTATGAGATCCCTGACGCGCATCTAGTCGCTGGCTGGCATTGTGCTGATATGGCGCTCAAAGATGTCTGCAAACGCTACCTAGCGGATCGCAAAGGCGAAAAGGACGCTTGGAAGACTTGCATCGATCCGGTTTTACTTGATCCGCTTTTTCCGGCGTCAATTTCTTACATGATCCAAGAGCTTGGAGGCATTGAGCCGAAAGGAGGCGCTGATGAGTGATCTTTTTAGCGAAACCGTCTTTTTACCGTTTGAGATTAGCAACAAAAACAACGGCCAAGGGAGGTCATGGCATGGTTCAGCAAAAGATCGGAAACGTTTTGAGTTTGAGATCAAATCGCTTGGTTTGGTTAGGACTCCTTACCTTTTTCCGGTAAATGTTCACGTTGTGCGTGTGCTAGGGAAGGGGCAAAGGTTCTGGGACTCTAGCAGCGTGCTGCGCGGCAACTATAAGCAGCTAGAGGACGCTTTGGTTGCTTGCGGATGGTTTACAGATGATTCCATGACATTCATAAAGCGAACGTCCTCAGATCAGGACTGTACAAGGCGCGAGCAAGGCCCAGCGGTAGAGCTAACGATCACAGAAGCCGGGGCGTTCCAGCAGGAAGGAGGGCGCAAATGATCCCTGACCTTTTTGACGAGTGGCAAGATGTTTGCCAGAACAAGCACCAAGGTAACGAGCAATCTGCCGAAGCCTTCCAGACAAAAGTTAAGCCTACTCTAAGGCAACGACAAATTGAGGTATTGCAGGCAATAAACAACGCCGGAAATCAAGGCTTGACGTGCAAAGAGCTTGCCAAGGCTTGGGAAATTGGAATGAATGCAATCAGTGGACGATTCTCAGAGCTGAAAAGGCTTGGCGAAATAGAGCCAGCCGGATCATCACGAGATGGATCAAGACCCTACAAAACTACACAAAAATGAATTACTTAAACATAAACACAGATATTTTAAGATCAGAAGACTACCTTGGCGCGGAACCAGTCGAGAGAGCTACTTGGTTGAATCTTCTAGGGTGGTGTGCGAGTCAGGAAAACGGCGGCGTAATTAAAGACGCCACAAAATGGAAGTGCCGCAAATGGCAACAGATTGCAGGCGTGACTCTTCTTGAGGTGACTACTGAGAGCGCGCTTTATTATTTTGATAAGGAAGGTCATTTGGTCGTCAACTACTACCCCAAAAGCATGGAGCAAACAGCGATTGCGCGCCGGGAAGCTGGGAGAAAGGGCGGGAAATCAACCTCTGAAGCAAAGGTCAAAGCCGCTCAAATAAATGGCTCTAAGCAAGACCCAAGCAAACCACCCAAGCAAACGCCAAGCAAAGACCCAACGAAAGAAAAGAAAAAGGAAGATAAGATAAAGGAAGATAAAGAAAAGAAAGAAGTACCCCCTCAGTCCCCCAAAGGGGGATGTCCTTTCGTGATGGATTTGATTGAGGTCATTCCTCCAGAGTTTGACGAGAGAAAAGCCAAAGCCGCGAGAGAATGGGCATTTGACAAACAGGCTCGGTCGATCAAGAAAAGCCGATTCCAGAGCATAAACGCATGGGAGAAATCACTGAAAAGAATGGCGCTTTACCCTACCCCGGTTTTGACTGATGCCATTGACAGAGCGATCGCAGCGGGTTGGCTTGGTTGGGAGCAAGAAAATATTAAGGCTTTACAAATCAAGGATGAGCAAACAAACCTAGAAAACTGGTCAACCAATGGAATCAAAACCCTCTAAATTTCAAGTCCGTAAGTGGCTCAAGAAGTGGAAATTTCCACGCCGCCACATTGAGAAGCTGGAATTCATGCACGGCCCGAGCCTAGAAATGGCAGAGAAGCACGTTGCTCGCGTTCTGTCGGGCGATCTCCTTTGTATCCTATGCGGTCACCGTGGGCCGGGTAAAACGCAAATGGCGGCATTCTGGGGCCAAAGCGTGGCAACTAACATGAAACGCGCGCGTTATTACAAATGTCACGATCTCCTTTGTAAGATCCGCGAGCAGTTTGACAAGGATCGACACCGGAGCGATTCAGCCAGAGAGTCTCTTGAAATGGCCAAAAAATGTCATTTTCTCGTGCTTGACGAGTGGTCTGAGCTTGCCGGGACGGAATGGGAGAAACGAACACTGACAAATCTGATCGATCATCGATATGACGAGAAGCTCTCAACTGTAATCATTACGAACCACAGCCCGTCTGAGGCAATCGTTGCCGTTGGCGAGAGCATTTGGAACCGAGCAGAAGAGACTGGAGGGATATTGCTATGCGACTGGCAAAGTTATCGTAAACACAAAAACGAGATCCAATGACTAAGCGAATCAAAGACACGATTGTAGCGAGTCGAATTATTGAAGCCGTTTGTGATTCTGC
>UEXM01001919.1_pt1 | contig 15910 bp, 16 predicted proteins | sample 1796661 | NCBI WGS metagenome assembly UEXM01 (sample SAMEA4772469, study PRJEB27181) | metagenome | reverse complement strand
ACGTAGATGCAATCCGAAAAAGGCTTTCCGGCCTACAAAACCAAACTGGTAGACAAAACAACCTTTGGAAACCAGAACCAGGTAAACAAACAATCAGAATCGTACCTTATCAATATAATAAAGATAACCCATTTATTGAGTTATTCTTTCACTATGGATTGAATGGTAAAACTTTCTTATCTCCAGTAACTCATGGTGAAGCAGATCCAGTAGTAGAGTTTGCAGAAAAACTTAAAGCAACTGGTAATAGAGATGACTGGCAAATGTCAAGAAAGCTTGAACCGAAAATGAGAACTTATGTTCCTGTTATCGTGAGAGGGCAAGAATCAGAAGGCGTAAAATTATGGGGATTTGGTAAAACAGTTTATCAAGAACTATTAAGTTTTATTGCAGACCCTGATTATGGTGATATTACAGACTTAAACGCAGGTAGAGATGTTACAGTAGAATTTATGACTGCTGCAGAATTAGGAAAGCAATATCCACAAACAACGATTAGAATTAAACCTAATCAAACTCCAGCAACAGAAGATAAAAATGTAGCTGAAGCTATTATGAACGGTCAAAAAGATGCAAACGATATCTTTAAGAAAGTTTCGTATGATGAATTAAAAGATCAATTAGCTATATGGTTGGATCCAGAACAAGGTGAGTCAGAATCTGAGACGTCTACAGGTTCAGGAACTCCTGCTGCACAACCTACATCAACTAATACTAAAAAAGTAGATGATGTAAACTCGGCATTTGACGAATTATTTAACAACTAAAAAGAGGGTTATATATGTCTAAAAAGACTACACGAGACGACCTAGCTGATGTTCTAGCTACTAGTCTTAATAAACAATTTAAAGGTTACAAAGTTGCTTACTTCCTAGACGGTTCAGAAGAGACTCCTACTGATTTAACAGAATGGATCTCTACTGGCTCGGCTATGCTCGATCTAGCAATATCTAACAGAAAATACGGAGGAATACCAGTTGGCAGGATATGCGAATTAACTGGTCTAGAAGCTTCAGGTAAGTCTTTACTAGCAGGTCACCTACTTGCAGATACTCAAAAGAAAGGTGGTTTAGCAGTATTTATCGATACTGAAAATGCATGTAATGAGGATTTCCTTAGAGCTATTGGTGTTAATGTTAAAGATATGCTATATATTCAACTTGATACAGTAGAAGATATTTTCGAGGTTATTGAAAATATTACTTCTAAGGTTAGAGAGTCAAATAAAGATAGAATGGTCACAATCGTTGTTGACTCAGTTGCAGCTGCAACTACACGAGTAGAGCAAGAAGCTGATTATTCTAAAGATGGTTGGGCTACAAGTAAAGCAATCGTATTATCAAAAGCAATGAGAAAAATTACTCAATTAATGGGTAGGCAAAAGGTAACTCTTGTGTTTACTAATCAGTTGAGAGTAAAACTCGGAGCAATGTTTGGTGATCCTTACACTACCTCAGGTGGTAAAGCTTTAGGATTCCATGCTTCATGTAGATTACGTTTACAAGCTGCAGGGCAAATTAAAGCAAAGGTTGATGGTAAAGATCAAGTAATTGGTATTAAAACTAAAGCCAAAATTATTAAGAACAGAATGGGTCCACCGTTAAGAACGGCTGAATTCGATATCTTTTTTGATAGTGGAGTAGATAATTTTGGTGGATGGTTAACAGCTCTTAAAAATCATAAACTTATCAGTCAAGGCGGATCATGGTATACATATACTGATGATACAGGTAAAGCTCATAAATTCTTATCTAAAGATTGGAATGGTTTACTTGAAGGTAATGATGAGTTACGTGATGAGGTGTATAATAAAATTTGTGATGCTGCTATAATGGAATATAAGACTGATAATCTTGGTATCGACGATATTGAATTATCAACTGAAGCAATTCCAGAATAGTATGAGTAAAAACAAATACTTTTCAATACTTGATTCATTAACTGAAACTAACTCAAAACCAGCAGAGCTCAATGATAGAGTTCTGCTGGTAGATGGGTTAAATACATTTATACGAGCATGGACTACATCACCTGTAACTAATGACGATGGTGTACATGTAGGAGGTATAACAGGTTCACTTTTATCTTTAGGTTATGCAATCAAAAATATTAAACCAACAAGGGTTGTAATTTGTTGGGATGGTAGAGGAGGTAGTCAGAGACGTAGAAAATTATTTCCTGAGTATAAAGCTAGTAGACGAAATAAGGTAAATCTTAATCGCTCATTTCAAGGTAATGTAGATAAAGAAGCTGATAACCAAAACATGAAAATGCAGCTCGGTCGATTAGTTCAATATTTAGATAACTTACCGGTATCTACTTTAGCATTGGAAAATATTGAAGCAGATGATTCTATAGCATATGCTTGTAAACAGGTACTTACAGACTCACAATGCTTTATTATGTCTTCAGATAAAGATTTCATTCAACTAGTAGACGATAGGATTTCAGTATGGAGTCCTACTAAAAAGAAATTATACTTTAAAAACGATGTAGAAGCTGACTACGGTGTACCAGCACATAACTTTTTGTTGTATAGGGTATTAACTGGTGATAAATCAGACTGTATACCAGGTATAAAAGGTACTGGACTTAAAACTCTACAAAAACGATTACCAGCACTATTTGGTGACGATAAACTAACATTAGATGATCTAGTTGAAATGAGTGCTGATTCATCTATAAAGATGTTACAACAGATAACAGATTCTACCAGTCAATTAGAATTAAACTATAAACTAATGCAGTTGCATGATGTTGATATCTCAGGCAAGTCAAAAGAGATTATACGTAATGTTATCACCGGTGAACTTACGAGGTTAAATAAAACTAACTTTAAACTTTTACTTATGGAAGACCGAATGACTAACGGTATTAAAAATCTAGATTTTTGGATACGAGAAGTTTTTACAACTTTAGATGCACTATCATCTACTAAATAAGTTGGAGTTCTCAAATAATTTTATTATATTAACTATATGACAGATACATTTAGCAAATACGGGTATTCATTTCAGATAAAACTGATAGCAGCTCTTTTTAAGGATAGATTATTCTTACAACAGATTTGTGATATATTACGACCTGAGTTTATGGAATCTGAATCTAATCAATGGATAATTGAAAAAATTATTGATTACTTTACTGAGTATAGTTCATTACCTACTTTAGAGGTTATGAAGGTTAGATTAGATGACGTTGATAATGATGTATTAAAGACGACTATAGTAGATACGTTAAAGCAAGTAACTAAACAATTTGAAGCGGATGATATAAAGTTTATTGAGCAGGAAGCGTTAGATTTTTGTAAAAATCAAACTCTTAAAGCTGCAATTATGGAATCAGTAAACCTGCTTCAGTTAGGTGAATACGATTCTATAAAAGAAAAGATAGATACTGCAATGAAAGCTGGCTCTGAAAGAGATATTGGTCATCAGTATAATATAGATATAGATGATAGGTTTGCTGAAAGTACTAGAAAGACAGTCCACACAGGCTGGAATGTGATTGATGATCTAATGGATGGTGGATTAGGGCCAGGTGAATTAGGTGTATTTGTAGCACCAGCTGGTATTGGTAAATCCTGGGGACTGGTTAATGTAGCAGCTAATGCAGTTAAAAAAGGTTTAAACGTTTGTCTATATACTTTAGAGTTAAGTGCACCTTATGTAGGGTTAAGATTTGATTCTGTATTTACAGGTATTGCAGCTCAAAATCTTAAATACCACATAGATGAAGTTAAAGAGTGTGTTGATAAACTTGAAGGTAATCTTGTAGTTAAATATTATCCAACTAAATCGGCTACAGTTAATACAATAAAAGCTCACCTCGATAGATGTCAAATGCAAGGTTATAAGCCAGATGTAATAGTTGTAGATTATGCTGATTTGTTACGTGGTAATGGAAAAGAGGTAAGACATGAACTCGGTAATATTTATGAAGATTTGAGAGGGTTAGCAGGTGAATATGAGATACCAGTTTGGACAGCATCACAAGCTAACAGATCAGCTTTAGAAGATGATGTTATCGGTGCTGAAAAGATTGCTGAATCATATAGTAAAATTATGACAGCAGATTTCGTATTATCTCTATCTAGAAAGATTGAAGATAAAGTAGCTGGTACAGGTAGGTGGCATGTTATAAAAAATAGATTTGGTCCAGATGGTATTACATTTCCTAGTAAAATGAATACATCTAACGGACAAATACATATATTTGAAGGTGATTCCGTTCAAGGTAAAGATGCTCAAAAGCAGATGGATAATGGTGAGGAATCAAAACGAAAATATTTACAAAATAAGTTTAAAGAGCTGAGTGAGGGCTCGAGGTAGTAGCCTAATTATTACCACATCAAAGATGAACCCCACAGGTTCGTCTTTTTTATCTCACATATAAAATAATTAATAAAGGGAATACACAATGGAATTATCATCTAAAATTTTATCAGACATTACAGTCTATATGAAGTATGCAAAATATTTACCAGAAGTCAATAGAAGGGAAACATGGGAAGAGTTGGTTAGCCGTAATAAAGCTATGCATATTAAATCATATCCAGATCTTAAAGATCAAATAGATAGCGCTTATAATTTTGTTTATGATAAGAAAGTATTACCTTCAATGAGATCTATGCAGTTTGGTGGTAAGCCTATAGAGGTTGCACCTAATAGAATTTACAATTGTGCATTTATGCCAGTAGATCATATAGATTCTTTTGCAGAGTGTATGTTCCTACTACTAGGAGGTACAGGAGTTGGATTTTCTGTTCAAAAACATCACGTAGCTAAACTACCTATAATATCTAAACCATATCCAAAGAGAAAGAGAAGATTCTTAATTGGGGATTCAATCGAAGGTTGGGCTGATGCAGTTAAAGTTTTAATGAAATCATATATGAATGGTGGTGGTAGTAGAGTTGAGTTTGACTACTCAGATATTAGACCAAAAGGTGCAATGCTAGTTACATCTGGTGGTAAAGCTCCAGGACCACAACCATTAAAGGAATGTTTACTAAAGATAGAAGGTATGTTGAGAGAGAAAGAAAATGGTACTCACTTAACTACATTAGAAGCACACGATATTATATGTCATATAGCAGATGCAGTACTAGCAGGTGGTATCAGACGTGCAGCATTAATTAGTTTATTTAATGCTGATGATGATGAAATGATAGGTTGTAAGTCAGGTAACTGGTGGGAAACTAACCCTCAGAGAGGTAGAGCAAACAATTCAGCTTGCTTAATGAGACATAAAATTACTAAAGAGTTTTTCTTAGATCTATGGAAACGAGTAGAACTATCTGGAGCAGGTGAACCAGGTATATACCTTAATAATGACAAAGATTGGGGAACTAATCCTTGTTGTGAAATAGCTTTAAGACCCAATCAGTTTTGTAATTTATGTGAGGTTAACGCTAGTGATATTGATTCACAAGACGACCTAAATGAAAGAGTAAAAGCTGCAGCATTTATAGGAACATTACAAGCAGGTTATACAGACTTTCATTATTTAAGACCTATCTGGCAAGAAACTACAGAAAAAGATGCATTAATTGGTGTATCTATGACAGGTATAGGGTCTGGTGTAGTATTAGGGTATGATATGAAAAAAGCAGCTAGTATAGTAAAACGTGAAAATACTAGAGTAGCTAAACTAATAAATATAAACGCTTCAGCTAGATGTACCACAGTAAAACCTGCTGGAACAACATCATTAACGTTAGGAACTTCATCTGGTATTCATGCATGGCATAATGATTATTATATCAGAAGAATAAGAGTTGGTAAAAATGAATCAATATATAATTATTTGGTTAATAATCACCCTGAGCTAATTGAGGATGAGTATTTCAGACCACATGATACCGCAGTTATTCAGATACCTCAAAAAGCACCAGAAGGAGCTATATTGCGAACTGAATCACCATTTCAACTCCTGGAACGTGTTAAAAAAGTTGCAAACGAATGGGTGAACCCTGGTCACAGGAAAGGATCTAACTCACATAACGTATCTGCAACTATATCGCTTAAAGATGAAGACTGGACTTTAGCTGGAGAGTGGATGTGGAATAATAGAAATGATTACAACGGGTTATCTGTGTTACCTTATAATGGTGGTACATATACTCAAGCACCCTTTGAAGATATTACTGAAGAAAAATATAATGAAATGATGAAGTCTTTGACAAATGTTGACTTATCACAGATAGTTGAACTACAAGACGATACTAATCTTTCAGGTGAACTTGCATGTGCAGGAGGTAGCTGTGAGATCAGTTAAGGGTGATTGGATTTATGATTTATGGGTAGAGTATATTCAACGTCATCAAGATTTTTACTGGGAAGATGGTAAGAAGGTTATGACGAGGAAGTATCACGAAACTAGAGGTTATTGCTGTCACTCTGGTTGTAGACATTGTCCATATAAAGATAAAAATTAGTTGTTTAATTGAAAAATATTTCTTATATTAAAGTAAAATAAGAGTAAGTTATGATGATATCGCACGAATGCCCTAAGGCATTATTTAAAAATAGCAAAGATTTTAATGATTATGATTATGCATTAGTTCATTTATTTGATGAAGATCCTGAATATCTCGCATTTTATAAGGAATGTGTTAAACAAGGTAGACATGTTCTTTTAGATAATAGTATATTTGAATTAGGAACAGCATACGATAATGATTCATTTGCAAAGTGGGTTAATGAGTTAAGACCTACGGAGTATATTATACCAGATGCGTTAGAAGATTCAGGTAGTACTATCGAACAAGCAAAGCAGTGGATGAAAAGGTATACTGATTTACCTGGCAAAAAGATAGGTGTAGTGCAAGGTAAAAACTATTATGATATAGTAGACTGTTATAAATATTTAGATGGAATAGGTGTTGATAAAATTGCAATATCATTTGATTATTCGTATTATGAAGATATTATTCGACACTCTAATAAGTATATGTCATGGATGTTAGGTAGAGCAACACTATTAAGTAGACTATTAGATGATGGTGTTATAAATACTAATAAACCACATCACTTACTAGGTTGCGGACTTCCACAAGAATTTACTTTGTATAGAGATTACGATTGGATTGAATCCCTCGATACAAGTAATCCGATAGTTCATGGATTGTTAGGAATTAAATATGAACATAGTGGGTTACAAACAAAAGAATCTATAAAACTTATTGAGCTACTAGATAGTGATATATCTAGAGAGCAGTTATACGATATTACACATAATATCAATCACTTTAGAACTTACGTGAATGGGTAAAACTTGGATAGCATTATTTAGTCAAACAGGCTCCGAAATAGCAAATATCAGTAATGAGCTAGGTAGAAGACCGGATTTAGTTATTACTAATTCTAGACCAGAACATCTCCGTGTGATAGATGAGAGAATTACATCTCAAGATTATATATTACATGAAACTAAAAATAAACCTGAAGAGGTAAATTTAGATCGTATATTTCAACAATACTCCAAAGACACAGAACTTATTATTACTCTACATGGCTGGTTAAGGATAATGCCACCTAATATATGTAACAAGTATACAATATATAATGGTCATCCTGGATTAATAACAAAGTACCCTGAGCTAAAAGGTAAAGATCCACAACACAAGGTAATCTTTGGAGACTATGATACTATGGGTTGTGTACTACATGAAGTAACAGCTGGAGTTGATGAAGGTAAAGTGTTATCGAGCAAAGAAGTTTCACGAAAAGGGTTGGTAGGTAAAGATATTTTTCGTATATTAGCTAATATATCGCAAGAGTTATGGGTAGAATTTTTAAAAGGTAAAATATGAAAATAGCATTCACAGGCGCACAAAGTACAGGTAAAACTACTCTACTTAACAGAATGAAACATGATCCTATGTTTAATTTAGAGTTTGATTTTAGAGATGAGATAACTCGACGTATGCAAAGAAAAGGTTTATCAATTAATGAAGGTGGTAATGATATTACTCAGCTATTAATTATGAATAGCCATATAAAGAATTCACTTATCGATAATGTTATCATGGATAGATGTGCGTTAGACGGGTTAGTATATACTGATTGGATGAGTAGAAAAGGTAAAGTACAGCAATGGGTAATAGAATATGCTGACAACGTATTTAAGATGTTGATAGGCAGATATGATTATATATTCTATTTAGTGCCAGAGTTTGATATAGAAGATGATGGAGTTAGAAGTACGGATATTGATTTCAGAAATGAAATAGTTGAGTTATTTGAAAAATATATTAAAGCAATGAATATACCTGTAATTAAATTAACAGGTACAGTAGAACAAAGGTTAAATAAAATAAAGGAGACAATTAAATGAGTAAAGAAGTAATAGAAATAGCAGCAAAGCATTTAGGTTCAATAAGTGCTTATTCTGAGAATTATGATGCTGAATTATTAGTAAAGGTACCTAGGTATCTAAATAGAGAAGCTTACGGTATAGATGAAGATAATTTACCGTTTGTTGGTTATGATGTATGGAATGCATATGAAGTTTCAGCAATAACTGAAAAGGGTAGACCAGTTACAGGTTTATTAAAAATTAGTTATCCATGCGATTCGAAATATCATGTTGAGTCAAAGAGTATAAAATTATATCTAAATTCATTTAACATGCATAAGGTAGGAGCTACTGAAGAAGAGTGTGTAACTTCAATAGAAGAGATAGCTAGTCACGATTTAAGTAAACTACTTGAATGCGAAGTAAAATGTCAGTTGCATAGATCAGTAGAGTATAATCCTTTCAGTGATACTTTACATTTACCTTTTCAAGGATTTGTAAATATTGAAACGTTAACTGATCTAGACGAAATCGAATTCGATACATACAAATCAGATGCATCACAGTTAGAGGTAGTTAATTCAAAAGAAGGTGAGATTACATTACTACATTCAGATTTATTAAGATCTAATTGTAGAGTCACTAATCAGCCTGATTGGGGTGATATATACATTTGTATTGATGGTGATAAAACTATCACACCAGAATCATTAGCAAAATACATTGTATCTCATAGACAAGTATCACATTTTCATGAAGAGATTTGTGAGATGGTATTTAAGCATATACATGATGCAGTTAAACCTAAAGGATTAATGGTTGCATGTTTATATACTAGAAGAGGTGGTATTGATATAAATCCTATAAGAGCAACACATGATACATTATTCGAAAAAGAATTTGTATTACCTGAATTTATCAACGAAAAAACATTAAGACAATAAAATGGAGAATAAAATGGCTAAAGAAAGAAAACAAGCAGTACTATCGTTAAGCGGTGGTATGGATTCATCAACAGTTCTGCTACACCTGTTGGCAAACGATTATGAAGTAACAGCATTAAGTTTTGATTACGGTCAGAAGCATAGTGTAGAATTAGAAAGAGCATCTGAACTTATAGAATATTTAGATAAAGCAGGGTATCCAGTAAAATATCAAAGGATTACTCTTCAAGGATTAGTATCTTTATTAAGTTCAAATTTAGTGAAAGGTGGAGCAGAAGTTCCAGAAGGGCATTATGAAGAAGAAAATATGAAAGATACTGTTGTACCAAACAGAAATAAGATATTTTCATCTCTAATACAAGCAGTAGCTCTATCAATAGCAAACGAAACAGGATCTCCAGTTGAAATAGCAATGGGAATACACTCTGGTGATCATGCTATATATCCTGACTGTCGACAAGAGTTTAGAGATGCTGATTATAAAGCATTTGCAGAAGGAAATTGGGATGCAGATAAAGTAACTTATATAACACCTTACCTGTATGGTGATAAATACACTATATTAAAAGATGGATTAACTTGTTGTGATAAGCTAGGAATAGACTTTAACGAAGTATATAAAAGAACTAATACTTCATACAAACCAACACCAGAAGGTTTATCTGATTACAAATCAGCATCATCAGTAGAACGTATAGAAGCATTTATTGAATTAGGAAGAAAAGATCCAGTTGAATATGTAGATGGTTGGGAAGTAGCTAAAGATCACGTAGAAAAACTATTAGCAAGCCATGCGTAAAAGAGTTACAGATTATAATAAAGTATTACCTATTGTAGAGGTGTATAGGTGTATACAATCTGAAGGAAGTAGGATTGGAAGACCAACTATAGCAGTTAGAACTACCGGATGTACTCACAGATGCTACTTTGGAGAAGGTGGTTGGTGTGATAGTTGGTATACCTCAATTCATCCAGAAAAAGGTACGTTTACCTTTAACGATATAGTCAAAATTTATGACGAGAATCCACATGTAAAAGAAATGATGTTGACTGGTGGATCACCAACAATGCATCCAGCGCTGGTTAATGAGTTAACACATTTTGCAAATGAAAGAAATATTGTCATTACTATCGAAACTGAAGGATCAGCTTTTGTTGAAACCGATTATCCTATTGGTGTTGTCAGCATTAGCCCTAAGTTTAGTAATTCCGTGCCTGTTGTTGGCGCTATTACTCCTGCTGGGAAAACAGTTGACGAAAGATTTATAAAAACACATAATCGATTTAGATTAAATACAGATTCTATTAAACGTATGCTCAAATACCATGCTGATTATCACTTTAAACCAGTTTGGGATGGTACTGATAAGAATCTAAAAGAGATTGAGGATTATCGGGTAGAATTAGATATACCAAAAGATAAAACCTATATTATGCCTGCAGGCGACACTAGAGAAACATTAATTAAAATGTATCCATTAGTTTTTAATATGTGTGCAGAGCATGGTTACAATATGACAGGTAGGGATCATATAATAGCATTTAACACAGAAAGAGGAGTATAACATGGGAAAATTTCAATCAACTAAACTATTCAGTGGATTTACTTGCTGCTTCAGACAATGGAAAGCAGTAGAGACTCACTGTAAATATTTACACGGATATGCTGTATCGTTCAAAGTAATATTTGAAGGAGAGCTAGATCATAAAAATTGGGTATGGGACTTTGGAGGTATGAAGAGAGCTAAAAATCTTATAGATGGTATGCAACCAAAAGCATGGATGGACTATATGTTCGACCATACGGTAGTGGTAGCTAAAGATGACCCAGAAGCATTAATGTTTCAATCGTTATCTGATTTAGGAGTTATACAATTGAGAGAAGTTGAAGCTACTGGTGCAGAGAAGTTTGCAGAGTATGTGTTCAATAAGCTGAACAAGTTTGTACAGCTAGAAACTGATGGTCGTGTAAAGATCTCAAGTGTGGAGTTTATGGAAAACGGTAATAATTCAGCAATATATAAAGAATAATATGAGTACAAAGCAATTACAAGAAAAATTCGGTGCTTCTGGGTTGAAAGGTGGTAAAGCAGAAGAATGGCTATTTAATAAATTAAATAAAGTTTACGATGAAGTTATAGATTTACGTGAAGACTGGAAAGCACAGACTGATGGTATAGATTTTGGAATAAAGAAAGATACTTGGCATAATGCATATTTTTTAGATTGCAAAGGTAATATGAAAGATAATCACTTCTATATAGAGTATGGTACACATACACCTGGATGGTTTTGGAAATCTAAATCAGATAGAATATATCATGTAGATGTAAAAAACAATAAAGCATGCTGGTATAGCTTACCAGAAATGCGTCAAGTTGTGAATCAAACTAATTGCTGTATTGGACCTATGAATGGTGGACTATGCAGGTTAGATGCTAACGATAAAAAATTTAAAGATATAATTAAATGGATGTGGTAGGTAAAGTATATATAAGCTGGAAAAATGTTGAGCAATTAATTCAAAAGATAGCGGAACAAATAAATAAAGATGAAATTAAATTTATTAGTGGACTTTCTAGAGGAGGCTTAATTCCAGCAGTTATGTTATCTCACTTAACTGGTATACCTTATAGTTCAACACCTAATGTTCACGGTAAAAAGTGTCTAATAGTTGATGATATATGTGATAGCGGTAAAACTCTTGAGGATTGGGATACACATATTACTGCAGTACTACATCACAAGCCACATACGGCTAGTAGAACACCAGATATAATAGCTAAATTTCATATCAATGACAGCTGGATTATATATCCATGGGAGTGTAAAGATTCTAATACTATACAGGATTATAAGTTGGATACTTAAAATATATTTCGTATATTAATTAAAAATAAAGATAAAATTATGAGTAAAGGACTAGAAATTGCAAAGAAAGGTATGGCTAACGGTATCGCATCTGAAAAGCCATTAAGTTTAGAAGAGAAGCAGGTAATGATAGAACGCGCTGCTGAAAAGTTTGGTGAGTTTTTAGATGAGTTAGATTGTGACTGGAGAAATGATCCTAACTCAAACGATACACCGAGACGTGTAGCTAAAGCTTATGTAAACGATTTATGGGCTGGTAGGTATAATGGACCTCCGTCAATTACTGGATTTCCAAGTGATGGGTATGATGGTATGGTATTTGAAGGTGGTATACCTTTAACTAGTATGTGTTCTCATCACCATCAAACTATAAATGGTAAAGTTCACATAGGTTATATTGCATCTTCAGAAGGTAGTGTAGTAGGGTTAAGTAAATTAAATAGAATTGTAGAGCATTTCGGTAGAAGAGGTGCAATTCAAGAACAGTTAACTGTAGCTATTCACAATGCAGTTGATAAGATATGTGAAGGTAATTTAGGTGTAGCTGTTATGATAGAAGCTACCCACAATTGTGTATCATGTAGAGGTGTTAAGCATTCAGGTGCTAGCATGAAAACGAGTAAATTAAGTGGCTCTTTCTTGAAAGAAGATTCAGCAAGAGCAGAATATTATGAATTTTGTAAGGGATATAAATGTTAAACGCGAAAGAAATCGAAAAAGAAGGTCTTATTGTATTAGATAATGCAATGGGTAAATTTGCTCAAGTTGGTTACGATTTGAGTATTAAATCTGTATCATCTTTAGATGGTAACGGAAGAGTAATGAAAAGTGGTACACAAGTAAACACTTTAACGTCAATACATGCAAAGGAGTATTTGTATGATGGTAAGAAGCAATATGGATGGGAATTAAAACCTGGTACATATGATGTGACGTGTAATGAAGGCTGTAATATATTAGCTAATAGAACTGCAATGGTTCGACAGAGATCTTCATTATTAAGAAATGGTGCAATTATTGCAAGTTCAATATTTGATCCAGGGTTCAAGACTAATAATATAGGTACTGTTATGGTAGTTACTAAAGATATTTTTATTGAGAAGGATGCTAGAATAGCTCAAATGTATTTTCATGAAAATAACGAAGGTGAATTGTATGATGGTCAATTTCAAAACGATAAACAACGTAAATAATATGGTAAAGAAAGAAAAATTCGCAAAACGTATTGTACCAGGTAAAACTGCTATAATTAATGGTCATAAAATACCGGATCCAAAATTACATCAATTAATTAGTTTTGTAAAATCTGGTATAAGGATTGTAGGATATTGTTGTATACCTTTTAACTTAGGTTGGGCAACAGCATTCTTAATATTAAGTGAAGTAGTTGGAATTGTAGAAGAACTCGTATAACCTATGTATCAAAGTATTTATGTAGATAAACTGAATCGTCAGGTTCATATCTGGGATGATCAAGAAGGGCATATAACTGTACCTTTACATCAATACACTTATGGTTATATAAAAGATCCGAGAGGTCTTAAAAAAGCTATTGATGGTAAATCAGTGCGTAAGATTAAACTCAACAGACAGATTCGTGAGGAAGCAAGAGAAGGTAATAAACGTCATCTTTATTATGAAACGGATGTACCTATTGAAACGAGAGTCTTAATTGACCGTTATGGTGACAGTGATGAACCATCTGTAAATACTAGGGAACTTAATTTTGATATTGAGACTGAAATACTTCAAGGATTTCCTGATTGGAAAAATCCAGTTAATAAAATAACAGCAATAGCGTGGCATGAAAAGGTAAGTAACCAGTATAGTGTTTTAATTCTAGATGAAGACAACAAGGTAAAGACTTCTATAGAAGGTAATAAAACGGTTATATCATGTCAAACTGAAGCTGAACTTCTTCATTGCTTTTTAGAGCAATATGAGGAAATTAAACCTCACATTCTCACTGGTTGGAATATTGAGATGTTCGATATACCGTATCTTGTAGCGAGAATGAATCGAGTTTTAGGTCATGAAGATACAGTAAGGTTAAGTCCTGTTGGTCAGATTAACTACCGTGAGAAGATAGATAGATGGTTCATAGAAGGTGTATCTCTGCTTGATTATATGATACTATATAAGAAGTTTACAATGGGAGAGCGACCTTCATATCGTTTAGATGCAATAGGTAAGCATGAGGTAGATTTAGGTAAGATTGAGTATGATGGTAATCTAGATGATTTATTTAATTCTGATATTAACAAATATATAGAGTATAACTTAAACGATGTTGAGATTGTAAAGCGGTTAGACGAGAAATTAAAGTTTATTGATCTAGCAAAAGCTATATGTCATAAAGGTCATATACCTTACCAACGAATACATATTACGTCTGCATATTTAGAGGGCGCTATATTAACACATACTCATAGATTAGGTATAGTTACAAAAAATATTACTCGCGGTATAGAGAAAGAAGGTAAATTTTCTGGAGCATTTGTTAAAGTGCCGAATCCTGGTAGGTATGACTGGATATATGATCTAGATTTAACTTCACTTTACCCATCTATTATTATGACTTTAAATATAAGTCCTGAAACTAAAATGGGTAGAGTATCTGATTATGATCTAGAAGATTACCGTCAAAGAGTTGATAGATCGTGGACAGTTGAAGTCGGTAAAGATCAATTCCATTTTCAGACTAATGAATTAATAGATTATCTTGAAACGACTAAATTTGCTATTTCATCAAATGGTATATTATATAAAACTGATAAAGCCGGTCTTATACCATCTATACTTGATAGGTGGTTTAGTGAAAGGGTTGAATACAAAAATTTAAGGAAAAAGTTTGAGAAGGAGGGTGATGAGGATAAAGTTAAATACTTTGATCAAATGCAATACACTACCAAGATTCTGCTTAACTCTATGTATGGAGTGTTAGGAGCTCAAACATTTAGATTCTTTGATTTAGATAACGCAGAAGCAGTAACTACGACTGGTCAACAGTTAATTAAATCTACAGGTGATTTTGGTAGCAAGTTTTACAACGATGAATTAGGTACTAAAGGTAAAGACTACTGTATATATACAGATACTGATTCCGTATTCTTTTCAGCTGCACCTATTATAGAAAAACGTTATCCTGAAATTGATACGAATGATAATGATGCAATGGCTGAAGCTATTCAACCAATTTGTAATGAAGTGCAAGCTTATATTAATAAAATGTATGATTTATATGCTAAACGTATACATAATGTAACTGATCATAGATTCGATATTAAGCAAGAACTTATATCTAAAGCTGGTATATGGATTGCTAAAAAAAGGTATGCTCAATGGGTAATCAATCAAGAAGGTAATCCGTGTGATAAGTTAGACGTTAAAGGTATTGATGTTGTAAGGTCTAGTTATCCAGCTGCATTCAGGAAATTTTTAAGTGAAGTATTGCGAGCAATCCTAGAAGGTAAAAAGCGTAGTGAATTGGATGACATGATATTAGAGTTCCGTGATTCTATTAAAGCACGACCAATTATAGATATAGCTAAATCTACTGGTGTTAAAAATATAGAAAAATATACTAGAAATTTTATTGATAATAAACCATTTACAAATAGCCATAAAGGTATACCTGCTCATGTTAAAGCATCTATTAATTATAATGACTTAATTACATATTTCAATCAACAAAACAAAGGTAAGATTAGAAGTGGTGATAAGATTAAATGGGTGTATCTTAAAAATAATCCGTATGGTGTAGAATCGTGTGGATTTAAAGGTTATGATGATCC
>UEXM01001917.1_pt1 | contig 15920 bp, 19 predicted proteins | sample 1796661 | NCBI WGS metagenome assembly UEXM01 (sample SAMEA4772469, study PRJEB27181) | metagenome | reverse complement strand
CTTGAAGCGACTACAGCTGAATCAGATAGCGCAAGGATATCGGCTCTGGGTTTGCTAGGTAAAAGTGCAGGCATGTTCACCGAGGTCATAGAACAGCGATCAGATAGTAGAACATCTAGCGATATACAGCAGGACATCGAGGCTCGCCTATCTCAGCTACTATCAGCCGATAATCAATAGGACTATATCGACTCTCAGGACTATGTTTTATAGGGTATCGGGTATTTTCTCAGATTTTCGGTATAAAAAGCCGACCCCGACCCCCCTTTTTTTGCAACGAGTACCTGACTATCATATATACATAGTGATCTGCTCATAATATTACCTACTTTTCCCAGTACTCCCCCCTATTTATATAGCAATTTGCTAGCTTTTTTTATCCTAATAGGGTTAATTACTTAGATTTAATGTAAAAAAATGCCCCCCACCCCATTTTTTTAATTTTTTCTGTTGCTTTTGCTGTGAAGAGGGTGCATTATGTTATCATCATGTATGATTCTATACCTAGTACATACCTTCTATTAGATATATACCCAGTAAGTGCCTACCTTTGTTTACTTATTAAGTTTTTATTTTTTTTTGTTTACCTAGTAGGTATATATACCTAGTAAGTATGTACCAGGTATAGGTTTGTTTTTCATATTACTGAATTCATAAATCCCTTTTTCTTAGGATAGTAAATGGATAAGAGTATTTTAAGCAAAGTTGGGAACTTATCTGAATCCCAGAAAGCAGAAATATTAGTTTTGCTACAAGAACTAGAAAAAGCTAAGTCCAGAGAAAAGTGCCACGATAGTTTTATGGATTTTGTTGGAGAGGTTTGGTCAGCATTTATTCATGGAAGACATCATGAGATTATGGCTGAAGCTTTTGAAAGAGTAGCTAAAGGTGAGCTAAAGCGTTTAATTATTAATATGCCACCTAGACATACTAAAAGTGAGTTTGCATCTTATTTATTACCTGCTTGGTTCTTAGGCAAGTATCCTGATAAAAAAATTATACAAACAGCCCACACAGCAGAATTAGCTGTTGGTTTTGGTCGTAAGGTTAGAAACCTCGTTAATAGCCAAGACTACAAGAACATATTTCCTGACGTTAGCCTACAATCAGACAGTAAAGCTGCTGGTCGTTGGAACACTTCCAAAGGTGGTGATTACTTTGCGATTGGTGTAGGTGGTGCGGTAACAGGTAAAGGTGCTGATCTTCTTATCATCGATGACCCTCATTCAGAACAAGAAGGGGCTAGTTCAGACATTAATGTATTTAATCGTACCTATGAATGGTACACCTCTGGTCCTAGACAGCGTTTGCAGCCAAATGGTTCTATCGTTGTTGTAATGACTCGATGGCACAATAAGGACCTAACAGGTCAAGTAATAGACGCAAGCATCAAACGTGGTGGTGCAGATCAGTGGGAAGTCATAGAACTTCCAGCCATTATGCCTTCTGGTAATCCTTTATGGGAAGAATTTTGGAAGATAGAAGAATTACTTTCACTAAAAGCTGAGTTGCCTAACAGTAAATGGATGGCACAATACCAGCAAGACCCTACCTCCGAAGAAGGCGCAATAGTAAAAAGAGACTGGTGGAAAACATGGGAAGGTAGAGAACCACCCAATTGTGAGTTTGTTATTCAGTCTTGGGATACAGCCTTTATGAAAAATCAAAGGGCTGACTTTTCTGCTTGCACAACTTGGGGTGTTTTTTATCAAGAAAATGATGAAGGACAAGTAGCTCCTAATGTTATACTGCTAGATGCCTATCAAGAACGATTAGAGTTTCCTGATCTTAAAAAGATGGCACTAGAAAAATATAAAGCATACAGTCCTGATGCTTGTATCATTGAAGCAAAAGCTGCTGGTATGCCTCTAATCTTTGAATTAAGAGCAATAGGTATATTAGTACAAGAATATACACCTAGTCGTGGTAATGACAAAATTTCGAGGGTAAATGCAGTATCAGACCTATTTTCGTCAGGTGTTGTGTATGCTCCTTCAACTAGATGGGCAGAAGAAGTTATAGAACAATTTGCTGGTTTTCCTAATATGGAACACGATGATTTAGTTGATAGCACCACGCAAGCTCTGTTAAGATTTAGACAAGGTGGTTTTATTCCATTGCACTCAGATGAAGAAGATGAACCTTTAGAACATAACCGAACTGCAAATTACTATTAGGATTTTACATGGCAATCGAAAGACAACCAGCTACTCCGATTGAAGGAACAGTAGAGCAAGAATCTCCAGAAGCAATAAGCATTGCTATCGAAAACCCAGAATCAGTTTCAATAGAAACAGAAGATGGTGGGATGATTATTGATTTTGATCCTAATTCTAAAGAAGCAGGTAATGAAGATTTTGACTCAAACCTAGCTGACTTTATGGATGATTCAGACCTAAGTGACTTGGGTAATGAATTGATTAGCTCATATAAAAATGACAAAGAATCACGATCTGATTGGGAAGAAACCTACACAAAAGGGTTAGATCAGCTTGGATTAAAGATGGAAGAAAGAACTACACCTTGGTCTGGGGCTTGTGGTGTATTTCATCCAATGCTTAGTGAAGCAGTCATACGTTTTCAATCACAATCTATTACTGAAATGTTTCCAGCGCAAGGTCCTGTCAGAACAAAGATTGTAGGTAAGATTACTGAAGATAAAACGAAACAAGCACAAAGAGTAGAAGATTATTTGAATTATCTTTTAACTCACGAAATGTCTGAGTATCGTACAGAAACTGAAAAGATGTTGTTTTCTTTACCATTAGCAGGTTCTGCATTTCGTAAAGTATATTTTGATCCAAGTTTAGATAGACCTAGCTCTATATTTATACCAGCAGAAGATGTTGTGATTAATTATGGGGCAAGTGACTTAGAAACTTGTGAGAGAGCTACCCATGTCATGCGTAAGTCTTCTAACGCTGTTAGAAAAATGCAAGTCAATGGATTCTATAAAGATATAGATTTACCTGACAGCTCAAGAAGCTATTCTGATATTGATAAGAAATATGATGAAATAACTGGCGAGTCATCTACTTTTAACTATGACAACAATCATACTATTTTAGAAATGCAAGTTGACCTAGATTTAAAAGGATATGAAGAAACAAATGAAAGCGGAGAAGAAACTGGTGTAGCAATACCTTATGTTGTCACAGTAGATTTTCCTAGTGGCATTATTCTTAGCATTCGCAGAAACTACTTTGAAGATGATCCTAAAAAAATAAGAAGGATGCACTTCGTTCACTATCAATACTTACCAGGTCTAGGGTTTTATGGGTTTGGTTTAATACATATGGTAGGTGGATTAGCTAAATCAGCAACATCAATTCTTAGACAACTTGTAGATGCAGGCACTTTATCTAACTTACCTGGTGGATTAAAAGCCAGAGGACTTAGAATTAAAGGTGATGATACACCTATTATGCCTGGTGAATTTAGAGATGTTGATGTACCAGGTGGAGCTATTAGAGACAATATAGCCTTCTTGCCTTACAAAGAACCATCTTCAACTCTGTATCAGTTATTACAAAACATTGTAGAAGAAGGCAGACGCTTTGCAAGCATTTCGGATATGAAAATATCTGACATGAATAATCAAGCACCTGTAGGTACAACTCTTGCTTTGATGGAAAGAAACCAAAAAGTAATGAGTGCCGTACAAGCTAGACTTCATGCAGCAATGAAAAAAGAATTTGATATTTTAGTTGGCATTGTTAGAGACTTTACAGAGCCAGCTTATCCTTATGAAACAGACGAAGAAGAATTTATTAAAGCAGAAGACTTTGATAAAAGAATAGATGTGCTACCTGTATCTGATCCTAACGCAGCTACAATGGCTCAAAGAATTATGCAGTACCAAGCTGCTATGCAGTTATCTCAAACAGCACCAAATATGTATGACTTGCCAGAGTTACATAGACAAATGCTTGGAGTGTTAGGCATTAATGATGTAGATAATATTGTTCCTGACAAAGATGATATTAAAGCTGTTGATCCAGTTACAGCCGTTCAAAATCTTATTAATGGCAAACCTGTCAAAGCATTTATTAATCAAGATCACGATGCTCACATCGAGGTGATTGCTTCAGTACAGCAAAACCAAGAAATAATGGAAACAGTAGAAAAGAGTCCGAACGCAGCAGGTATCCTTGCAGCAGCTTCTGCTTATGTGAATGATCATCTAACAATGAAATACAGAGAAGATATTGAAAAAGAACTTGGTGTTGAGTTACCGCCTATGGGTGAACCACTTCCTGCTGATATTGAAAAACGAATTTCTAGCTTAGTCGCAGAAGCAGCGCAAAGAGTGTTAGGTACTTCTCAACAAAGAGCAGAAAAACTTCGTGTACAAGAAATGCAAAAAGACCCACTAATACAAGCTAAAGAAAAAGAAGTGGCTATTAAAGAACAAGAAGCATTGCGTAGAGCAGAGGAAGGTGAGAAGCGTTTACAACTTGATGCTGCTAAAGCTGCTAACAGAGATGCTATAGAAAGAGAAAGAATTAAATCTCAAACACAAATAGCTGGAGCGCAAATAGGTTCTAAAGCTGCTAGTGAATTATTAAAAGCAGATCAACTAGCAGATAAAAAAGCAACAGATGATTTCTTAAAAGGAGTTGACTTAGCTAAAGATTTACTTGAAGATAGTTAAAAGAAATAATAATGCAATCATAAAGTAATATGTATGAACATTGCTAGCAAAGAACTATCATTATCCGAACATATGAAAATAAAACTTCGGACTTTGATGAACGATCACGCTGACCATATGAGTACAGGGGCTTGTAAAGACTTCTCTGAGTATCAGAAAATGGCTGGCATTATAGAGGGATTAGCCCTCGCAGAACGAGAACTTTTGGATTTTGTTCAAAGGAACTTGGAAAAATAGGAACTCGACTCCTAAAGTCGTGCAAATATATATGAATACAAAAATTACTACTAAGCGTAAGTCTGATAATATTAAAGTACCTGAATTAACCAATAAAGCTAAAAGTCAACTGCCTGAACCTAAAGGCTGGAAGATTTTAATAGCTATGCCTAAAACAGATACAAAAACTGAAGGTGGCATTATTAAAGCAACTTCAACTCTTAAAGATGAAGAAGTCAGCAATATTTGCGGTTATGTTTTAAAACTAGGTACAGAGTGTTATCAAGATAGTAATAGATTCCCGAATGGTCCTTGGTGTAAAAAAGGAGACTGGGTTGTATTCAGAGCTTATTCAGGCACTCGCATGAAAATGTATGGACAAGAGTTTCGGTTGATAAATGACGATACTGTCGAAGCAGTTGTTAGTGATCCTACAGGAGTGGTGAGAGCATGAGTAAAACAGAAATTATAAATGAAGAACCAGTAATAGAAGAAACCAAACCTCAAACTACAGAAGACAAATTTTTTGGTAAGTCAGTAGAAATTGACAATAAAATTCCAGAAGGTCTTGAGGTAGAAGTAGTTGATGATACACCTGAAGTTGATCGTAGACCTGCAAAAGCAGAAGATGCTTCGCCTGAAGTTGATGATGAAACAGTAGACAAAGAAATAGAAAATTACTCTAAAAGAGCTGCTGATAGAATAGCAAAAATTAAATACGAATACCATGAAGAACGCAGAGCTAAAGAAGCTGCTGCAAGAGAATCTGAAGAAGCAATTAAAAGATTACAAACTTTAATGTCTGAAAATCAAAAGCTACAAGCTATGGTTGAGCAAGGCGGTGAAGTATTAAACAAACAAGCATATAACAACGCTTTATGGGCAAAACAAAACGCTCAAGAGTCTTTCAAAAAAGCATACGAAGAAGGTAATGCTGATGAAATGTCAAAGGCTCAAGAGTTGTTATCTAGGGCAACGCTTGCAGAACAACAATCTTCTTCAATGGCAGTAAATGTTCAACAAGAGGTAATGAATAAACTGCCTCCACAAGAACCTGTACAGCCACAAAAACCACAGCTTGATCCAGATATGCAAGCATGGTCATCTAGGAATCCTTGGTTTATGGGAACCAATCCAGTACACAAAGAGATGACATCTTTTGCAATGTATGTAGATCAATCTTTGCAAGCAAAGGGAATTGACCCTGCAACTAAATCACAAGAGTATTATAGAGAAGTTGATACAGCAATGAAAAATCAATTTCCTAACTTCTTTGGTGTACAGCCACAAAATGAAACTGAAGTTTCACAAGGTTATACAGCACCAAAACGACAACCTTCAACAGTTGTTGCATCCGCAACGAGGGATAGCGGAAACAAAAAACCCACGCAAATTCGTATGAATCAGACTCAAGTTAAAATAGCTCGTCAACTTGGCATAAGTCCTGAACAATACGCAAATCAATTATTAAAGGAGTCTTAATATGACTGACGTTAAAAGCAATACAAAAACCCCAGTTTCAAATAATTCTCCAAAAAACCAAGAGCGTACTCCTAGAGAGACAGAAAGCCGAGAGGCTACTCAGCACACACAAAGCTGGGAAAATTCTGCTAATTTACCGACACCAGACGCACAAACAGGATGGGTATTTAGATACATCAGAACAGCCTTATTAGGTCAATCTGATAATCCAAATGTTTCCAGAAGGTTTCGTGAAGGCTGGCTACCTTGCAGATTGGAAGACCATCCAGAGTTACAGATTCATATGATGGATCATAATTCAGAATGGGCTAAAAAAGGCAATGTTGAAATTGGTGGTCAATTATTATGCAAAATGCCTGCGGATAAAGCGAAATCCAGAGATGAACATTTCAATAGTCTTGCGAAATCGCAAATGGAATCCGTAGACAATGTATATTTTAAAGATCAGGATAATCGAATGGCAACCAAACAAGTGTTTGAGCGCAAATCGAAGACCTCTTTCGGTAGAGATTCATAAAGAATCTTTAATAATTAATTTTTGTTAAGTTAATACTTAACAGCGTAAGGAGACAATTATGTCATCAGTAGCAACTCCACATGGAGCTAGACCTGTTGGAACAGTTGTTGGAAGTCCTTATCAAGGAAAAGTAACACATTATTCAATCACTAGCGGATATGCAACAGCAATATTCTATGGTGATTTTGTAAAATGGGCAGATCAAAATCCTAATACCACTATCGAAAAAGATACTGGTACAAGTTCTTTGACTACCATTGGTGTTTTCCTTGGTTGTGCTTACACCGATCCAACTACAGGTCAATTCACACCTAACAATCAATTCCCAGCTTCTACAGCTGCGGATGATATTGTTGCGTATGTAGCAACCGATCCGTTTATTTTAATGCAAATGCAATGCAATGGCGCAGCAACCTTAGATACTTTAGGTAAAAATGCTAACGTAGTGCAAACAGCAGGAAGTACAGCAATCGGAGTTAGTAAAAACACAGTTGGTATATCTACGGCTGCAACTACTAATACACTACCTTTAAAGATCGTTGACTTTGTTGACGGACCAGATAGTGCAGTAGGCGATGCTTTTACAGATGTACTTGTCATGGTTAATGTTGGGCATCAGTTGCTTAACACGACTGGTATAGGATAATAGGAGATAGATTATGGCTGCTATATCAAGAGCAAATGAGCTTAAACAACTCCTACCTGGATTGAACGCTCTATTTGGCGAAGAATATGGTCAATACGAAAACGAGCATGAAGAAATCTATGTGACAGAAAATTCTGAAAGAAGCTTTGAAGAAGAACTGAAACTATCAGGTTTTGGAGCTGCTCCAGTAAAAGATGAAGGTTCAGCTATCACTTATGATACTGCACAAGAATCTTTTGTGGCTCGTTACACGCACGAAACAATTGCAATGGGATACTCAATCACAGAAGAAGCAATGGAAGATAATCTCTATGTTTCTTTATCTGGTAGATACACCAAAGCTTTGGCTCGCGCAATGGCTTATACTAAACAAGTAAAAGCTGTAAACCCACTTAACAATGGTTTTTCTACTGCATTTACCAGTGGAGATGGTGTTGCTTTATTTAGCACAGCACATCCTTTAGTAAATGGTGGAACTAACAGCAACCGCCCCACAGCAGGTGCTGACTTGAATGAAACTTCTTTAGAAGATGCAATCATTCAAATCGGTAAATATACTGATGATAGAGGCTTAAAAATTGCTGCTAGACCTAGAAAGTTGATTGTACCTTCAGACTTACAGTTTGTTGCTACTAGACTTTTACAAAGTGACTATAGAGTAGGTACGGCTGATAACGACATCAATGCTATTAAGACAAATGGTGTAATACCAGAAGGCTATTCAGTTAATCATTATTTAACTGATACAAATGCTTTCTTTATTACAACAGATATTCCTGATGGCATGAAGCATTTCGTTAGAAGTCCTATGACTACTTCTATGGATGGAGACTTTGATACAGGTAACGTACGATACAAAGCTAGGGAACGATATTCATTTGGAGTATCAGACCCACTCGGTATCTTTGGATCACCTGGTTCATCGTAAAGGTAAACAATAAGGGGGAGCGAAAGCTCCCCTTTTTTGTGTTATATTAAAAATCTAGGATAAAAAATAACTCTATCAACTGACCTAGCAGACTTTGCCAAGATGATAGACTAAATTTCAAAGGATGAAATTATGGCTAATACAACTTTTAACGGACCAATAAGGTCTGAAAACGGATTCAAAACTATTGATATAAACTCCACATCAGGTGCAGCAACAGATGGTTTAGTAATTAATAGTGATGGTAATATTTTTACTGATGATGGTGGACACATTCAGTATGCAGCAGCAACTGGATATGGACCTGCCGATTTTATTGTAGGTAAAGGCGGAAGCCAATATGGTACAGTTGATCCCTACACATCTGGAGCAAGTCAGTTATTTCCTTTAGGAAGTAGATTGCTTTACGGCAACACAGTTTACATTTATGGAAAAATGGGTGCTGGTGCTGTAACGGCTGGTAAATGTGTAACTCATGCTGCTTCAATAGCGGATCACTTTGATTTAACACCTACTGCTGGTGTAGCGGCTGGAGAAACTGCAATTTCAGTTGAAACTGCTGGTACTGATATAACTCTTAATCAATATGCAAATGGTTATCTTTATGTAAATGATGCGGCTGGCGAAGGTCAAATGCTTAGAATCAAATCTAACCCTGCACATGATCATTCTGCTGACCCTTCAATCGTAATTACTTGCTACGATGATTTAGCAACAGCAATAACAACAAGCTCAAGAATAACTTTAATTCCTGATCCAAGAAGTGCTTTAATTGGTCAAGCGGCTACAACTACAGGTGCAACAATGGGTGTAACAGTGGTTGATATGGCTGCTACTCATTTTGGTTGGTTTGCAGTTTCAGGACCAGCTACAGTATTAACTTCAGGAACATTAGTTGTAGGTAATCACGCAGTACCATTAGGAGCTGTTGGAGCTGTTGGACCTGCGGCTGGAGATGTTATACAAGTAATAGGTACTGTTATGATTGTTAATGTAACTACTGATTACTCATTAATTAACCTTACTGGTATTATCTAGGAGTAACTTATGGCTGGCAGATCAGATGTAAAAGCAGTCACTATAACTGCTGATACAGTTGCCTTAGATGCAGATGGAATATCAACAGCAGCCTCTGTTGGAAATAATGCAGCCCTTACAATAGGGGGAGCATTAGCTGACAGTGGTTCTGTTACTTTTAGCCATGGGAGGATTGTAACGATCCTTTCGGCTGGGAATGATTCTGCTAAATCATTTACTGTTGTTGGAACTGATATTAATGGAGATTCCCAAACAGAATCCATTACAGGTGCTAATGCTGGTACAGCTACTGGAACTAAATTCTTTCTAACAATAGCTTCTATAACTGCTGTAGGAAATCCAGCAGGAAATGTTTCAGCAGGAGTTAATGCTTCGGCAGCAGATGTTATCTTTCAAGGCAGATCAAGATTAAAAGGTATTTATTTAACTGGCACTGCAACAGCAGGAACTACAGATTTTTTAACAACTTCACCATCAGGAACAAGTTTGATGAAGTTAAGTTCTGTAGGTGATGCTAATGCAACAAGAGATGTTGTCATTCCAGATGAAGGAGTAGTCTTTTCTAATGGTATATATATTCAATATACTGTATCTACTTTTTTAACAATGACTGTGTTTCACGCTTAAAAATATTTTGATATTAATAGAATTTATAATACTCTTGAAACATAGGGTATTATAAATATCTACAAAAGGAACTTATTATGGAAAAGAAAAAAGATTCAAAAAAAACCAAGTACATGGCTGGTGGTGGTAGCTCAAAAAAAACCAAATATATGGCTGGTGGTGGTAAATCTACTAAGTACATGGCTGGTGGCGGAAAGTCTACTAAATATATGGCTGGTGGTGGAAAAATGGGAACAGAAGTAGGCAAAGAACAAAAAGTTCAATCCTACAAAGAGTATGTCAAAAATATGTTTGGTGGCGGAATGACAAGTGTTCCAGCTATGAAAAAAAACAAACGATAAGTAGACATAAGCAATGAGAAAAAGAGATAACTCTATACCTAAAACAACTAAAGGTAAGGGTGCTAACTACCGATCTACTAAAAGTGGAGCTGGTATGACTAAGAAAGGGGTTGCCGCTTATCGTAAAGCCAATCCTGGTTCTAAGTTAAAAACAGCAGTTACAGGTGATGTAAAAAAAGGTAGTAAAGCTGCAAAAAGAAGAAAATCTTATTGTGCAAGGTCTCTAGGGCAACTTAAAAATAGTTCAGCTAAAACTAGAAACGATCCTAATTCAAGAATAAGACAGGCTCGTAGAAGGTGGAAATGTTAAAAATAGGATAAATAATGGCAACCAGTGGAACGCATACATTTAACTTAGATTTAAGCGATATTATGGAAGAAGCTTATGATCTTTGTGGGCTTGAATTAAGATCAGGATATAAGTTCAGAAGTGCTAAAAGAGCTTTAAATTTAGTATTTTTAGAATGGCAAAACAAAGGTCTTAATTTGTGGACTGTTGAGCAAGGAACAGCTTCTGTTGTTTCTGGCACAAGCAGTTACACAATAGATTTGTCTGCTCTTGATGTAATAGATGTCTTTATAAGAACTGATGCTGGAGATCAAACAAAACAATTTGATCAGCGATTAAACAGAATATCTAAGACAGAATACAATCACCAATCTAATAAACTTAATCAAGCTAAACCCACACAATTTTATGTTGATAAAGGCACATCAAGCATTGATATAGTTCTATGGTCTACTCCTGATAAATCATATACTCTAGTTTATGATTATGTTCAAAAGATTGAAGATACAGGTAATGTTGGAAGTAACAATACAGATGTACCTACCAGGTATCTTCCTTGTTTAACTTATGCTTTAGCATATAACTTAGCTTGTAAATCACCTGAAGCTCAACAAAGAGTTCCTATGATTAGACAAAGATACAATGAGTTATGGAAGGATGTTAGTGATGCCGACAGAGAAAGGGCATCTGTAAGATTTGTTCCAGACTTAGGGGTTTATGGTTACTAAATGGCTTATGCAAGAGCAACAAAAGCTTTAGGTCAATGTGATAGATGTGGTTTTACATTTAAACTTAATTTGCTTAAATATGAAATTGAAGACAGCAAAAGAAATGGTTTCAGGGTTTGTACTGAGTGTTTTGATACTGATCATCCTCAATTAAAATTAGGCGAAATAAATAGTAGTGATCCACAAACTTTATTTAATGCTAGACCAGATGCAGGAGAAGTATCTTCTACATCATATTATTCTTTTAATCCTGTAGGTGGAGGAATGTTTGAATTTGGTTCTAGTACAATGGGATTAAATATAAAAGGCGATATTGGAACAGTTAAAGTGAGTACAACATGAGTCTGACATTTACTACATTAAAATCGGCAATACAAGATTATACAGAAAATACTGAAGCAACATTTGTTTCAAACTTATCAAATATTATTGTTCAGGCAGAAGACAGAATAATTAAATCTGTTGAGCTTCCTAACTTTAGAAAAAATGTAACAGCTAATTTAACTGCTAATTCTGAGTATTTAAAAGCACCTGATGATTATTTATATCCATATTCACTTGCAGTAATTGATTCTGACAGTAACTATAATTATCTTCTAAACATTGATGTAAATTACATAAGAGAAGCATACCCAAAAATTGCAACTACAGGTTTGCCAAAACATTATGCACAATTTGATTCTGAAAATTTTATATTAGGACCAACACCTAGTTCTGCTTTTGGCGTTGAGTTACATTATTTTTATACACCTACATCAATAACTGCATCAGCCGATGGAACATCATGGCTAGGTACAAATTCTCCAGAAACATTACTTTATGCTTCTTTATGTGAAGCGTATGTATTTATGAAAGGTGAGCCTGATGTTCTAGCTAGTTACGAAAAAAGATTTACAGAGTCTTTGCAAAAACTTACATTGCAATCAGACGGATACAATCGTAAAGATGCTTATAGAGATGGACAAAGGAAAATAAATGTTTAGTGTGGATGTACAAAGCACAATAGGAACTGTAGGGGTTAAAACTACTCAGAATGAAGGTTTAAAGCCTGAATATTGGACAGAGCGCATAATGGAGCGTCTAATTGCTGTAAGCGAAAATGCCGATCCTATGGTTAAAGCACAAGCAGAAGCATTTAAAGATCATATACAAAATGTAGTTTTACTGTACATGAAACAAGCTGTATTGAGTGATAGAGCTACTGTAGCAGGTTTATTAGAAAAACAAGGTCATCAAGAGATGGCAAATATTATCAGGAGATTATAATGGCAATATCGCAAGCAATGTGTACATCATTTAAAAAAGAACTACTTGAAGGTACGCATAATTTTTTAGCATCTGGTGGAAATAGTTTTAAATTAGCTTTGTACACAAGTTCTGCATCTTTAGGTGCAACTACTACAGCATACTCAAGTACAAATGAAGCTAGTGGAACTAATTATTCTGCCACAGGATCAGCATTAACTAATATTAATCCTACAACTTCAGGAACAACAGCATTTACTGATTTTGCTGATTTAACTTTTAGCAATGTAACCATTACAGCTAATGGTTGTCTAATATATAACGATACAAACAGCGATAAAGCAGTTTGTGTTTTAGCTTTTGGTGGAGATAAAACATCTACAGCAGGAGATTTTACAATACAGTTTCCAGCAGCAGACGCTTCAAATGCAATTATAAGAATAGCGTAGTTTTACTATGGCTAATATAAATGGCTGGGGTAGAGGTACTTGGGGTCAGCTAGGTTTTGGCTCTGATCCAATACCAGTTACTGTCACTGGAAATGTTGGAACCACAGCACTAGATGATGGAACTGCTGTACAAGCCGCAGCAGTTGCAGGAGTAACCGCAACAACCTCAACAAGTGGATTGGGAGATGAATCAGTATCTGCCGCAGCTAATGTTTCTGTCACTGGAAATGCTGGTACTTCAGCAGTAGGAAATGAAAGTTTAATAACTAATAATTTCCTAGATATGACAGGTTTAGCAGGTACATCTGCACTAGGTACAGAAACAGTTACTGCTGATGCTAATATAGCACCTGAAGGATTTGAATTAACAAGCACATTAAGTTCGGCAAATGTTTGGGGAGAGTTGGCGCAAAATTTATCTGTAACATATACAAATATAACAATAACCCAAACTCCAACTTATAGTGAAATTGTTTTATAAATATTAACGAGGAATAAAAATGGCAAGCTCATATGTAAATAACCTAAGACTAAATGAAATGGCTACTGGCGATGCTAGTGGTACATGGGGTACTACTACAAATACCAATTTAGAGCTTATAGGTGAAGCATTAGGTATTGGCACAGAAGCTATAACAACTAATGCAGATACACATACATCTACAGTTGCTGATGGTGCGTCAGATCAAGCTAGAGCCATGTATGTAAAATATACAGGAACTCTTGATTCAGCTTGTACTATTACTATAGGACCAAATACATTAAAAAGAATTCAAGTTATAGAGAACGCTACAAGTGGTTCTCAAAATATAATAATTAAACAAGGTTCAGGAGCAACAGTAACTATTCCAAATAGCAGAGTAGCTGTTGTTACACTTGATGGAGCTGGTTCAGGTGCAGCAGTATTAAATGCTTTTACTGATTTAGATTTAGCAGGAACTTTAAGTATTGCAGGAGCAGTAGCTGCCGCAGCAGCTTTAACTGTAGGTACTGACTTAACTGTAGGCGATGACTTAACTTTAGAATCAGATGCAGCAGTTTTAGGATTTGGTGCAGACACTGATGTAACACTAACGCACGTTGCTGATACAGGGCTTCTTTTAAATGGAACTTCTGTTATTCAATTCAATGATTCATCACAAAATATAGGTGCGCCAAGTAATGCTATATTGGATATTAATGCAACTGATGAAATAGAATTAAATGCAACACTATGTGATGTTAATGCTAACTTAGATGTAAGCGGTACAATAGTTGGTGCAAGCACTTTGTCTGCAACAACAATTACTGCTTCAACTGCATTTGTTCCAGATGCAAGTGATGGCGCAGCTCTTGGTACTACTTCATTAGAATTTTCAGATTTATTTTTAGCAGATGGTGCTGTAATTGGATTAGGCGATGATCAAGATGTTACTTTTACTCATGTTGCCGATACAGGAGTTCTTTTAAACGGAGCAAGTGTAATACAGTTTAGAGATTCAGCAATCAATATTGGTTCTCCTGCTGATGGTGATTTAGATATAAACGCAGATGACGAAATAGAATTAAATTCTACACTTGTTGATCTTAATGGTAATTTAGATGTTAGTGGAACTATTGTTGGTGCTAGTACCCTATCTGCAACAACAGGAACCTTTAGTGGTGTCTTAAAAACAGATGATACTACAAATGCAACAAGTACAACTGATGGTTCCTTACAAACAGATGGCGGTCTATCAGTAGCATTAGATGCTGTTATTGGTGATGACTTATTCTTGTTATCAGATAGTGCAGTTTTAAACATAGGTGCAGATTCAGATTTAAAAATTACACATGATGGTACAAATGGAGATTTTGAATCCGCTGGTAATCTGGTCTTCGATGTAGCTGGAGATATTACACTTGATGCAGCTGGCTTAGATGTAAATTTTGCTGCGGCTGGAACAAATTTTGGACTTATTAAAAAAGACTCAACAAGTTTGATATTTCGTAATCCTGTTTCAGATGGTCCAATAAAAATTGAAGGAAGTGATGGGGGAAGTAATCAGACTTACATTGAAATAAACCCAGCATCTCTTGAAGGTGTTTATGCTTTTCATGGTAATGGTACAGCTGGTAATCCACTTGGAGTGACTCTTTATAATGATGCCAATGGAGCTACTATATCCACTAATACATCCGCTAGTGGTAAGGAAGTCCAAACTTTTAGATTAAATGGTACTCAAGTTGGAAACATTGTTGTTACTTCTTCAACTGCTTATAATACAAGCTCTGATTACAGGCTGAAAGAAAATGTAGACTACACATGGGATGCAACAACTAGATTAAAACAATTAAAACCCGCTAGATTTAATTTTATAGCTGATAGCACAAATACTTTAGTTGATGGGTTTATTGCACATGAAGTTTCTAATATAGTTCCTGAAGCTATTACTGGTGTAAAAGATGAAACCAATGATGATGGTAGCATAAAGCCACAAGGAATAGACCAAAGTAAATTAGTACCCTTATTAGTTAAAACTATACAAGAGCTTGAAGCTCGCATAACAGCACTAGAGTCTTAAAAAAAAGGATAATTAAAATGGCAGAAAATAAAAGAAATAAAAAACTAAAAGAAAAATTTGAAGGGGAAGGCAAGACTCCTAATCGACTGTCAAAAAATCCTATAAGTGATAGAAGAATAGCTATTCAAAGGTTAGCCACAGCAAGCGGTAAAAAGGGAGCAACTATGACCCAAAAAGAATATGAAAAAGAGGTGAAAGACAGAGAAAATTATAACCA